>Ga0335081_10000290_pt1 | contig 93783 bp, 89 predicted proteins | sample Lox_Sample_35_FD_206713 | JGI IMG/M metagenome (GOLD analysis project Ga0335081, IMG submission 206713) | Soil microbial communities from Loxahatchee National Wildlife Refuge, Florida, United States - Lox_Sample_3.5 | ecosystem: Environmental > Terrestrial > Soil > Wetlands | place: USA... | reverse complement strand
GCCCCCGCCCCCGCCCCCCCGCCTGCGCCCCCCCCCCCCCCCCCCCCCCCCCCCCCCCCCCCCCCCCCCCCCCCCCCCCCCCCCCCCCCCCCCCCCCCCCCCCCCCCCCCCCCCCGCCTCCACAGCCTGAGCATACGGATAAGCCCCCTCACCCGGCTCGCGCCTCGGGCGCTCGCCACCCTCTCCCCGTAAACGGGGAGAGGGAAAGAAGCCGCGAACCCGACGTCGCCCTGCCCCCCATGCCGCTGGGCGAAGAGGTCGTGAACGACTACCGCTTCCTGCGCCTGTCGCTGCGCGCGCATCCGGCGTCGTTCCTGCGCGCGGATCTTTCGGCGCGCGGCATTCTGCGCAACGAGGCGCTGCGCAGCGCGGCGCAGAACGCGCGCGTGCGCGTCTCCGGCCTCGTCACCTGCCGGCAGCGGCCGGGCTCGGCCAAGGGCGTGGTGTTCATGACCATCGAAGACGAAAGCGCCATGGCCAATGTGATCGTGTGGCCGAAAGTATTCGAGCGCGTGCGCCCGGTGGTGCTGGGCGCGCGGTATGTCGCGGTAAGCGGTCGCGTGCAGCAGGAATCGGGCGTCATCCATGTGGTGGCGGACGCGCTCGAGGATCTCACCTTCCTATTGGCGCGGCTCGCCGAGCACGGCGCCGATATCGACGGGCTTGCGCGCTGCGATGAGGTGCGCCGCCCGATCGAGGACCAGCGCGAGGCGCAAGCCTTGGGCGGCCGCCACAGCCAGCTGTTGCGGCTGATGCGCGAGATGCCGGAACTCGCCGCCGATCTCGACGTGCCGGCACCCGGCTCGGCGCACGCGCCGACTCGGCGGGCGGGTTAGCCGCCCACGCTTTCTTTACCTCTCCCCGCAAGCGGGGCGAGGGAACGCTCACATCGCCGGCGTCACGTCGCGGCCGATATACAGCGTCTTCGCCAGCACCGAGCCGTCCGGCTCCTTGTCCCAACCGAAGATGATGATCGGCGTGCCGGCCTTGAGCTCGTCCTTCTTGGCCGGAGCGACCGCGGCGATCACTGTCTGCGGCGTGACCACGATCTTCTTCTCGCCGTCCTTGTATTTCACCGTGAGCGTCTCGCCGTCCTTGCTCTCGACCATGCTCTCGACATAGGCATTGGTCATGGTGCTGCCCGGCCGCGCGTCCCATGGCCCGTGCCGCTCCGGCACCTTGCCGCGCTGCGCCGGCAGGAAGATGTGCACCGAGAACGCCTGGATGCTGCCGTCCGTCTGCGGCATGCCGGCAATACCGATGAAGCTGTCCTGCTTGACGTCGGCGAGCGAGGCCTTGACCAGCGCCGCCACGCGCGCGGTGTCGGCCACTTTCACGTTGAGCATGGCGCCCTCGCGCGTCTTGACCACCAGCATCGCGCCGTCGGCTTTCTCGATCTCGCCGCGGATGCGCTGCGCCTGCTGCGCCAGCGCGGCGGAAGCGAGGAAAACCAGGCAAGCGGTCGCGACGCCCAGAGCGCGGCCCATGAAGTTCAGCATTTGCATCTTGTCCTCCCTGCGCTGCCGGCCTGCGGCGCCGGGCAGTCGAGCGGACAACCCCGCGCCGCGCTATTTATTCCGGCGGGCCGCCTTGCTCGCCGGTTTCACCTTTTCTTCGGCGGCGGGCTGCACGTTCTTGCGCAAGTCGGCCTCGACCAGCGCGCGCAATTCCGGCGTCACTTCCGGACGCACGCCGAACCACAATTCGAAGCCGCGCACCGCCTGATGCATCAGCATGCCGAGCCCGTCGGCGACGCGCAAGCCGCGCTCGCGCGCCGCCTTCAACAGCGCGGTATCGAGCGGGTCATAGACGAGATCCGCGACCACCAGCGAGGCCGGACAGCGCAGATTGATCTCCAGCGGCGGCTGGCCGATCATGCCGAGCGTGGTGGTGTTGACCAGGAGCGCGGCGCCGCCGAGCAGGCCGGTGATCTCGTCCCAGCCGGCGACCTTGACGCGCGCGCCGAATTTCTTCTGCACCTCCTCGGCGTGCTCCCTGGTGCGATTGATCACCGTGATGCGGCTTACCTCGCGCGCCAGGAGTGCGAACACCACGGCGCGGGCGCCGCCGCCGGCGCCGAGCACCAAGGCGCTTTCCACGCCGCGATCCCAGCCCGGCGTGGCGGAGTCGAGATTGGCAAGAAAGCCCTCGACGTCGGTGTTGGTGGAGCGCAACACGTCGCCCTCGTACCACAGCGTGTTGGCGGCGCCGACCGCGCGCGCACGCTCGTCCGGCTCGCTCAGCGCGAGCGCCGGCTGCTTGTGCGGGATCGTGACATTGGCACCGATATAGCCGTGCTCGCGAAGGTGGGTGACGAACTCGGCGAATTTGTCCGGCGGCACCGCCTCGCGCCGGTACTCGGCGTCGATATTGTGGAGCTTGATCCAGTAATTATGAATGAGCGGCGAGCGCGAATGGCCGGCGGGCCAGGCGATGACGCATACCGCTTTGCGCTCTGCGCTCATGCCTCCGCCACGACCGTATTGCGCAGCACGCCGATCTCCGGCACTTCGATTTCCAGCACGTCGCCCGGCTGCAGCCAGCGCGGCGGCTCACTTTGAGGACTGCGCTTGACCGGCGTGCCGGTGACAATGACGTCGCCCGGCTTCAGTGTCGTGAAGCTGCTGATATAGCCGATCAAGTCCCCGAAGGATTTTATCATATGATCGGTGGTGTCGTCCTGGGTGACGGCGCCGTTGAGTTTCACCGTCAGGTGCAAAGGCCGGGCCAGATCGATCTCGTCGGTGGTCACGATCCACGGGCCGATGCCGCCGCTCTTGTCGAAATTCTTGCCCGGCGTGACGTTGAACTTGCCGTGGCGCAGCCAGTCGCGGATGGTGCCCTCGTTGCACAAGGTTAAGCCGGCGACGTGCGACAATGCGTCAGCCGGCGCGATGCGGCGGCCGGCGCGGCCGATCACCAGCGCGATCTCGCCCTCATAGTCGAACTGATCGGATTCCTTCGGCCGCACGATCGGCTGCAGGTGGCCGACCAGCGAGCCGGGCGCGCGGTAGAACAGGCTGGGATACCGCGGCGGTTCCGCCTCGCCGTAATCGGCGCTGCGGTTGGCGTAATTGATGCCGGCACAGATGATTTTCTCGGGCGTCACCACCGGCGGCAGCCATTCCAACTCCGCCAGCGGATAATCGGCGCGCACGCCGCGCACCGCTTCACGCGCGAGGTTGAGAGCGCCGTCGCGCAAAAGATCGAACAGGCTCGGATGGCGTGGGGCAAAGCGCAGCTTGAGATCGACCACGCCGTCACGCACCACGGCGCCGTAGCTCTCCCGCTCGCGAACCCGATAGCTTGCAAGTTTCATTCGCGTTTTCCAGCCAAATGGCGCCGGCTGCCCGCGGCATGGAGTCGTGCGCGGTTCGGCGCTATGCTGTTCGGAAAGGTCGGCGCCCGTTGCATGTAGGCCGCGCGCGCTCGGCCGTCAACGCCGGGGAACGCATGCCGCACAACATTGTCCTCACCCCAATCCTTCCCCCGATGGGCAGAGGACGTCCCGCCGCATTTGTCGATATTCGCTGCGTCACATAAATTACCATGCCGATCCGACCGCCTAATCTGCATCCGCCGTTCAACGTCGTGCGCGCGAGCCACGTCGAATTCGGCGTGCGCGATCTGCTGGCCGCGCGCGCCTTCTATGTCGATTGCCTCGGCCTGCTCGTCACCGACGCGCATAAGGACGCGCTCTATCTGCGCGGCGTCGAAGAGCGCAATCATCATTGCATCGTGCTCCGGCGAATGGCCGAGCCCTGCGTGCAGGCGCTCGGCTTCAAGATCGCCAGCGAGGACGACCTCGACCGCGCCGCTTTCTATTTCGCGCGCAAGGGGTTGCCGACCTCGTTCCCGGAAGTGCCCTATCAGGGGCGCACGCTGCGCACCGCCGATTGCGTCGGCATGCCGCTCGATCTCTATGCGCGCATGGACGAGGCCGACTGCATGGTACGGCAATACGCGCATCACAAGGGCGCGCGCATCCAGCGCATCGACCACATCAATTGCTTCACGCCCGACGTGCAGGCTTCCTACGAGTTCTATAACGACATCGGCTTCCGGCTGACCGAATATACCGAGACCGACGATCCCGAGCCGAAGCTGTGGGCGGTGTGGATGCACCGCAAGGGCAATGTGCACGACCTCGCCTTCACCAACGGGCGCGGGCCGCGCCTGCATCATATCGGCATGTGGGCGGCGGGCGCGCTCGACATCCTTCACATCTGCGATGTGATGGCCTCCTCCGGCTACCTCGCCAATATGGAGCGCGGCCCCGGCCGCCACGGCATTTCCAACGCGTTCTTCCTGTACACGCGCGATCCCGACGGTCACCGCGTAGAATTGTTCACCTCAGACTATCTTACCGTCGATCCGGACCTAAAGCCGCTACGCTGGTCGCTACGCGACCCGCAGCGGCAGACGCTGTGGGGCCACCCGGCGCCCAAGTCGTGGTTCGAGGAGGGTTCGTGTTTTCCCGGTGTGCGGCTGCGCGATCCGGCGCTTGCCGCGCAGCCGATCGTGGCGCGCTGAATGAAGACCATTTTCCTCGACTGCAACGATCAGCTCGCGCCGGTGTGGGCGCGCATTATCCGTGCGGACGATCCGCCGATCGACGTCAACCGCGAATCCTTCGCGCGCGATGACCTGCCGCGCGTGATCCGCGGCTACGACATCGCGATCGACGACCATTCCTATATGCCGACGCCGCTGGTCGAGCGGTGCCCTGAGCTCAAGCACATCGTGTTCCTCGGCACCGGGCCGGCGAGCTACATGAATGTCGAGGAGCTCGCCTACCGCGGCATCACCGTGCACATCATCAAGGGCTATGGCGATACCGCGGTCGCCGAGCACGCCATCGCACTGATGTGCGCCGCCGCGCGCGACATCGCGCGCATGGATCGCGAGGTGCGCGCCGGCATTTGGACGCCGCACGAGGGCGTGCAGCTCGCCGGCAAGAAGTTGGGCGTCATCGGGCTCGGCGGCATCGGCCGCGAGGTCGCGCGCATCGGTCAAGCCATGGGAATGGAAGTCATCGGCTGGAACCGCACCAAGCACGCGGACTTGACCGTGCCGCTCGTCGACATCGATACGCTGCTCGCGCGCAGCGACGTCATATCGATGAACTTGACCCTCGTCCACGAGACGCGCGGCTTCCTCTCGGCCGAGCGCATCGCGCGCATGAAGCCGGGCGCGATCCTGGTCAACACGGCGCGCGGCGCGCTGGTCGACGAACGGGCGCTGATCGCCGCGCTTACGAGCGGCCACATCCGCCATGCCGGGCTCGATGTGTTCGACAGCGAGCCGCTCAACCCCGATCATCCGCTGGCGCAACTGCCGAACGTGACGCTGACCGCGCACGCGGCGTTCCGCACGCTGGAAGCTTCGATGACGCTGCTGCGCCGGGCTGTGGATATCGTGAAGACGTTGGTATGACGTTCCGTGGCTAGCCGCCGCGCTGCGAGACTCAATAATACCCCGGCGCGCCGCCGCCATCGACCGCGATCGCCGTGCCCTGGATGTGGCGCGCCCGCGCGCTGCACAGGAACAGGGCGAGCTCGGCGATGTCCTCCGGCTCGCCGATGCGGCGCAATCCGCTCTTCGCCAGCGCCTCGGCGCGCACCGCGTCGACCGTCTTGCCCTGCGCCTTGGCGAATTGCTGCATCAGCTGCTCGAAGCGTTCGGTTTGCGTCTGCCCGGGATGGATGACATTGATATTGACATCGTCCCGGTTGCCGAGCGCGGTGAGGCCCTTGGCGAAATTCGCCATGGCGGCGTTCACCGCGCCGCCGACCAGAAACTCCGGGCCGGGCGTGCGCGCGGCGCCGCCGACGATGTTGACCACGCTGCCGTGTGTCGCCTTGAGCAGCGGCCAGAACAGCCGCGTCAGCCGCACGGCGGCGAAAAACTTCAGCGCGAAACCGTCGATCCAAAGCTCGTCGGCTTGTTCGAGGAATTTTCCGCCGCGCGTGGCGCCGGCATTGTTGACCAGCACGTCGCAGCGCGCGAAACGCTCGTTGACTTTGGCGAACAGTTGCTCGCAGGCGGCGAGCGTGCGCAGGTCGCCGGCGACCGTCATCGGCGGCGGACCGCCTGTCGCAGCGATCGCCTTGGCGGCCTCGGCGAGATTGGCCGCACTGGAAGATGCCAGCACGCACTGCGCGCCCTCGCGCGCGAAGGCGGCCGCAATGGCGCGGCCGATGCCGCGGCTGCCCCCGGTGACGACCACGACTTTTCCGGTAAATTCCATTGCCATCCTCCCCCTTGTCGGGCCGTGCTTTATACGCGGCGACCGGCCCGGCGGCGAGTGGTGCATTGACCCGCCCGCGTTCTCGGTCACAATGCAAAAAAACGTCCCGGTGGAAACGTGAAGCCAGCGCCGTTTGCCTACACAAAGGCGCGCTCGCTCAAGGAGGCGGTCGCGCTTCTCGCCAAGCACAAGGATGACGCGCGGCTCTTGGCCGGCGGGCAGAGCCTGATCGCGACACTCAATATGCGGCTGTCGCAGCCCTCGCTGCTGATCGACATCAACGGCATCAAGGGCCTCGATCGCGTCGCCAAGAAGGGCAAATTTATCGAGATCGGCGCGTTGGCGCGCCACGCGCAGGTCGAGCGGTCCGAGCTGATCGCTGAATATGCCCCGCTGATCGCGCGCGCCATGCCGCATATCGGCCACCCGGCAATCCGCAACCGCGGCACCTTCGGCGGCTCTATCGCCTACGCCGATCCGGCCGCCGAATTGCCGGCTTGCCTGCTGGCGCTCGGCGGCGAAGTCGAGATCGCCGGGCCACGCGGCAAACGGACGGTCAAGGCCGACGCCTTCTTCAAGGGACTGTTCGAGACGGCTTTGCGCCCGCAGGAAATGCTGACGGCCGTGCGCATTCCGGCCGCCGACCAATCGACGCGCATAGGCTTTGCCGAGCTGGCGCGCCGGCATGGCGACTACGCCATTGTGGGTCTTGCCGCCAGCGCGCGTGCCGACGGCAAAGGGTTGCGCGACGTGCACCTGGCGTTTTTCGCCGTCGGCGCGACGCCGGTGCGCGCGAAGAAATCCGAAGCCATGCTCGCCGGCGGCGATGTCGAGGCGGCGGTCGCCGCGCTCGATCTCGATCCGCCCGACGATGTGCAGGCGAGCGCTGCGGTGAAGAAGCACCTCGCCGGCGTGCTGCTGCGGCGGGTGGCCAAGCAGTTGATGGAGGGGCGGTGATGGGTCTCCACACTGTCGTCCCCGGGCGTGTCCCGGGGACCCCGATCTGGGACGCACGGCCTTGTATTCCTAAGCGAGATGGCCGGGACAAGCCCGGCCATGACAAACGAGAGGCCGTGCTTGACGGCACCGATTCATGACGAACGCAGTCCTCGACATCACCCTCACCGTCAACGGCGAGCGCATCGCCGAGCGCGTCGAGGCGCGCAAGACGCTGGTCGATTTCCTGCGCGAGACTCTCGCGCTCACCGGCAGTCATGTCGGCTGCGAGCACGGCGTGTGCGGCGCCTGCACCGTGCGGGTGAATGGAGAGATCGTGCGCGGCTGCCTGATGCTGGCGGTGCAATGCGACGGCGCCACGGTCGAGACCGTCGAGGGCCTGTCGGATTCGGGCGAGATCGCCGACCTGCAGACGGCGTTCGCCGAGCGCAATGCGCTGCAATGCGGCTATTGCACGCCGGGCATGCTGGTGGCGGCGCAGGATTTACTAAAACGCGGCGGCGTGCCGAGCCGCGCCGCCATCCGCGAACATCTCTCCGGCAACTACTGCCGCTGCACCGGCTACCACGCCATCGTCGACGCGGTGGAGGCGGTGGCGACGGCACGGGCGGGAGGTAACCGATGAGCGAGCGGCAAACCCTTGAGGGCATGCCTCCCCCTTTTCAGGGGGAGGTAAAGAAGAGGCGCGCGCGAAAGGAAGGTGAGCGATGAACGAGCATCACCGCACCATGACGATGTCCGAGCGCGCCGACGCGCTCGAAGAAGAAAAGATGCACGAGATGGAGCGCATTCTCACCCGCTCCACCTTCGCCTACCTCACCGAAGGGAAGCGCGTGATGGACACCAGTCCGCCGCTGCTCGCCAAATATCCCGGCCGTTATTTCAACATGAGTGCCGATCCGCGGCTGCCGCCGATGCCGGAAAAGCCAACGCTGGTCGACTATTTCCGCCACCGCTTCGCCTCGACCGCGCATCTCTTGCAAAGCGCGACGCACGCGCTGAAGACCGGCCAGCCGGAAAAAGTGGTGATGGCTTGCCTGGTGCACGACATCGCCATCGTCAGCTTCATCCGCTGCGACCACGGCTATTGGGGCGCGCAGATGATCGAGCCCTATGTCGACGAGGAGATTGCCTGGGCGGTGAAGATGCACCAGGCGCTGCGCTTCTTCCCCGACGAATCGGTCGGCTACGGCTATCCCGACCTCTACAAGTCGCTGTTCGGCCCCGACTACCAGCCGGAGCCCTACATCGTCGAGGAGTACAACCGCGCCCGCGCGCACAAATGGTACATGACCGCGCGGCTGATCTGCATGAACGACATCTACGCCTTCGATCCCAATACCAAGGTCGACCTCGACGATTTCGTCGACATCATCGGCCGCAACTTCAAGCAGCCCAAGGGAGGGCTCGGCTTCGACAACAGCCCGTCGGCGCACATGTGGCGCACGATCCTGTGGCCGACACGGTTTTTGTGAGCACGCGATGAAGGCGCAGCGAACGCAAGCGCGCTCCCTCCCCCTGAATGGGGGAAGGTTGGGGTGGGGTCAACGCGCGCCTGCAACGACCCGCACCCGACCGCTTCGCGGTCGACCTCCCCCTTTCAGGGGGAGGTAAGAAAGAGTGCGTGCGGAGGGAGGAAAAAATGAAAATCGCCGCCGACTCACCCCCCGTGCTGACCGCGCTCGACCGGCCGAACTCATATATCGGTCGCTCGGTGCCGCGGCCGAATTTGCAACGCCTGACGCAAGGGCGCGGCCAATATGTCAGCGACGTCACGCTGCCGCGCATGGCGCATGTCGCCTTCGTGCGCTCGCCGCACGCGCATGCGCGCATCCAATCGATCAAGACCGAACCGGCGAAAAAAGCGCCGGGCGTGATCGCGGTGGTGACCGGCGCCGAACTAGCGAAAGTGATAACGCCGTGGGTCGGCGTGCTTACCCATTTGAAGGGCCTGAAGTCGGCGCCGCAGTCGGCAATCGCGGTCGAGCGCGCCTGCTGGCAGGGCGAAGCCGTCTGCGCCGTGGTCGCGCACACGCGGGCGCAGGCCGAGGACGCCTGCGAGCTGGTCGAGGTGGCTTACGAGGAACTGCCCGTCGTCACCGATCCGGAAACCGCGCTCGACAAGACCACGCCGGTGATCCAGCCCTCGCTCGGCGACAATCTCTGCTTCGAGCGCAAGCTCGAGGTCGGCGCGGTCGACAAGGCCTTGGCGGAAGCGGACGCGGTCGTGGAGACGACCTTCCGCTTCGGCCGCCATACCGGCGTCACCACCGAGCCGCGCGCTTGCGTCGCCGACTGGAACGAAGGCGAGCAGCGCATGACCGTCTATCACGGCACGCAGGCGCCGCACATGATGCAGAACCTGTTCGCCAAGCACCTCGATCTCGCCGAGCACCAGGTGCGCGTCATCACCAAGGACGTCGGCGGCTCGTTCGGCATCAAGGTGCACACCTATGCCGACGAGATGGCGACGGTCGCGTTGTCGAAGCTCATCAAGCGCCCGGTGAAATTCGTCGCCGATCGCATCGAAAGCTTCGTCACCGACATCCACGCGCGCGACCACCGCATCAAAGCCAAAATCGGCGTCAGACAAGACGGCACAATCACCGCCTTTGAGATCGACGATCTCACCGGCATCGGTCCCTATTCGGTCTATCCGCGCACCTCAGGCATCGAGGCCAACCAGGTGGTCAACCTGGTCGGCGGCCCCTACACCTGCCCGAACTATCGCGCGCAGGCGCGCGTCGTGTTCCAGAACAAGAACGTGATGTGCCAGTACCGCGCGGTGGGCCATCCGATCGCCGTGGCGGTGACCGAAGGCCTGGTCGAGCTTGCCGCGGCCAAGATCGGCATGGATCCGTTGGAATTGCGCCGGCGCAATCTGATCGCCGACGATGCTTATCCCACGCAATCGGCGGCTGGGCTGAAATTCGAGAAGCTGTCGCATCATGAGACGCTTGCCCATCTTGACGCGCTGATGAATTACGCCGGCTTGCGCGCCGAGCAGAAGCGGCTGCGCGAACAGGGCATCTACCGCGGCATCGGCTTTGCCTCGTTCATCGAGGTGACCAATCCCTCCGCCGCTTTCTATGGCGTCGGCGGCGCCCGCATCTCCTCGCAGGACGGCGCCACCGTGCGGCTCGACGCGCAAGGCGCGATCATCGTCGCAACCGGCGTAACCGAGCAAGGCCAGGGCGCCGAAAGCGTGGTGGCGCAATGCACAGCGACCGCTTTCGGCGTGCCGATCGAGCGCGTGCGCGTGATCACCGGCGACACCGACAACACGCCCTATGGCGGCGGCACCTGGGCCTCGCGTGCCGCCGGCATCGGCGGCGAAGCGGCCTGGCAGGCGGGCAAAGCGCTGCGCGCCAACGTGCTGGCGGTCGCGGGGGCGATGCTGCAGGCCAAGCCCGAGACGCTCGACATTCGCAACGGCGTCGTGGTCGACGGCGCGACCGGCAACGAGCGGTTGCCGCTCGAAGAGCTCGCGCGCGTCGCCTATTTCCGGCCCGACACGCTGCCGGTCGGCATCCAGGCCGAGCTGGTGGCCACACGCCACTACGTGCCGCGCGCCTGGCCGTTCGCCTTCACCAACGGCGTGCAGGCAAGCTGGCTCGAGGTCGACACCGACACCGGGTTCGTCAAGCTCATCAAGCACTGGGTGGTGGAGGACTGCGGCACCATCATCAATCCGCAACTGGTCGACGAGCAGATGCGCGGCGGCGTGGTGCAGGGCATCGGCGCGGCGCTGTTCGAGCACTGCCTCTACGACGAGCGCGGGCAACTGCTTAACGGCAACATGGCCGACTATCTGGTGCCGATGGCGGCGGAAATGCCCGACATTGAATGCGGCCATGTCGTTTCGCCGACGGCGGATTCGGAGCTCGGCGCCAAGGGCGCCGGCGAAGCCGGCACCGCCGGCGCCCCGGCATGCGTGATGAACGCGATCAACGACGCGTTGCGCCCGCTTCGTGCGCGGCCGCTCACCGACATGCCGTTCACGCCGGGGAAGATTCTGCAGGCGCTGGGGAAGGTATGAGTTCATCCCTCCCCGCTTCGCGGGGCCATAGCGATAGCGGTGAAAGTAACCACTCCCAGGGGGAATGACTTCCGTTATTGGAGACGATCAGACTTCGAATAATTTTGCGGTGTAGCGCATGACCCTTAGGAGACATCGGGTTTCCGCGGTGTGCGTTGCGGCGCACGATGGCTGCTCTCGCGCGATGCAGCCCGGCTTTCGTCGGTGCGCAGCGCCCATAAGCCGTTCGGCGGGTCGTGCAGCACGACGTTGAGCAATGAACTGTGGACGCAAATGTCGCGGCCGTGGTATTCGACAAATCCCAATCTGCGAAATTTATTCATGAAATGATTGACGCGGCCGCGGGTCGTGCCGATCAAGTTCGCCAGCGTCTCCTGGTCGATCTTCGGCAAGGTCCTTTCTTCCTGTGGTTCTTTGCCGAAATTGGCCAATAGCAGTAGCGCGCGCGCCAGCCTCTTTTCACTCGAATTGAACAGGTGATCAATCAAGTGCCCCTTTAACCGGATGTTCTGGGTCAAAAGGTAATGGATAAAATAATTGGAGAAGGAGCGATTGTCTTGCAGGGCGCGGATGACGGCGGCTTTTTCCAGACGCGCAATGATGCATTCCCCTATAGTCGTGGCGGTGGAAATGCGAAGCGGCTGGCCGTTCAGGCAGCCCTCGCCACACAAGTCTCCTGCCTCGAGGATTGCGATGACCGCTTCTTTGCCTTGTTCGGAAAACACGGATAGCTTCATTTCGCCTTGCTGAATGTAGAAAACGGAATCTGCGATATCGCCTTGCGCATAGACAAGGGAATGGCTTCGATATCTGCTTATGTATCCGCCGTACTGAGCAGTGAAGGCCGTGGCATCGAAGGGCATCGTGTTTTTGTCCGCCATTCGCAACCAATTCGTCCGGACGGTGCTGCCCCTAAGAAATTCATGGGGGGTTGATTCCCTGAAGTAACGTCAATTTCGTGCATCTATCGAGCTTGCTAAATTGCTATTCCTAGCATTGCTATTCAGGACATTGATATTGTTGACATCGCTAATTTTGCGCCGTCATCAAACGTCAACGATGCGATCGCGCACGGTGATGGCGACGGCGTGCGTCCTATTGGCGACGCCCATCTTGAAAACGGCTGAGTTAACGTGCGCGTCGACCGTGCGCTTGGTGATGTGAAGAATTTCGTCGATTTCCCACGCAGACTTGCCGCGGGCGACCCAATCCAATACGGCGAGCTCGCGTGAGGTAAGTGAATAGGGAGCCCTGTGTGGTCCCTGCGAGTTTGAACCGCCAATCAATCGCATGGCCGACGTCGTGTTGATCGTCCATGGGGCAAAGCTATCACGCTGCGTGCTTACACAGCGCGACGCCCGGTGTGGTACTGTCACAAATACCAATATGCGCGCGATTGGCTCGCGCGGCGGCGGCGATCAGGTACTGCGCCTCTACGAGCGCAGACACTGGCCCGGCATTAGGGCCGCGCTTCTTCTTTGGCCGATGGCGGCCTCTTGCCGATCAGTTTTTCACGAAGCGCAATGGCGACGGCCTGCGTTCGATTGACGGCGTCGAGCTTGTGTATCGCGTGCTGAGTATGCGCATCGACGGTCCGCTTGGTGATGTTAAGTATTTCACCAATCTCCCAGGCCGATTTCCCCTGCGCCGCCCACCACAGAATTTCACGTTCGCGTGGCGTCAGAGAATGGGTTGTCGCGGTTACCGGCACAGGCTCGACAAGCTGCCAGTCACCATTTCGCCGGGCGACCGCAAGCTGATGGGCCCGCGCCACCTCAAGAACCTCCGCGGCCCCGCTCACGGCAATCGGGTAGGTACACAATATCGTCATCCGCTGGTCCTGAAGCCATTTGTTGACTGCATATTCGTAGTCGCAGAAGTCCTTCCAATGGTTGGTGTTAAGCCAGAACGCGTTGCCGCTGGCTCGCATTCCCTCATAGCCGTTGGCCAAGGCGCGGCGTAATTTCTCATCCCAAGCGGCCGTAATCCTATCGAGATCGAATTTGCCGCCTTTGAGATACCAGTCGCGGCCCGGCAGAATTTCCATTTTTCCGGCCGTCAGATGCCGTTTGAAATCGGGGACGCGCTCGGTTAACGCCGAACGAGCTTCCGCGAGCGTCAGCGGATCGGAGGGCGCCCACAAGCAGAATTCATTGCTTTCCAATCCGCTCTTGAAATAGGGAGCGACGGTGTCGAGCAAGTCCTCTTTCGACTCGTAAAACATGCAGACATGAGACCCCCAGGGCAGATCGCCCAGGACGTTTACGCCAGTCCTTCTCAAGGCTGTACTCATAGCCGGCTCTCCGAGACCGGTTCGGCACCGCCGCTTAATTTGCGATCTTAAAAAGTCCGATCTTAAGTCCAAAAAGTTGAGGCCATGCAATCAAAAGAATTGCCGCCTTCTTGGCCCTGGCCTCGGCTAAACCTTTCGTTGAAACCATACCACCGTGCTGCTTTCGCCGCAAAAGTTCCCTTGCTCTCAGGGAATGTCAGGAACTGGCCCATCGCTGCACTGTACCAATGTCCGGTTTCGGATCGAAGCGACCGTGTTCCGCAAGCGAGCCACTCGTGGAGCGGCTTTGACATTCCTGCCTCTATGACGAGCGCGGGCAATTGCTCAACGGCAACATGGCCGATTATCCGGTGCCGATGGCGGTGGAAATGCCCGACATCGAATGCGGCCACGTGGTTTCGCCCACCGCCGACAGCGAACTGGGCGCCAAGGGCGCCGGCGAAGCCGGCACCGCCGGCGAAGCCGGCTGCCGTGATGAACGCGATTAACGACGCGCTGCGTCCGCTCGGCGCCGCCCCGCTGACCGATATGCCGTTCACGCCGGGGAAGATTCTGCGGGCGCTGGGGAAGGTTTAGACCCCCCACGGATTGATCAGGGAAATTCCCAGATCGCCGAAGTGCCGCGCATTGCGGGTCGCAAGCGCGGCGCGCTGCGCAAGCGCGATGCCGGCAATCATGCTGTCGCGCAGATCGCGCGGCCTTCCGGCGCTTTGGCGGGCTGCCATCACTGACGCGGTTTCCTCAGCCGCGCGCGTATCAAACGGCAATATCCGATCCTCAAGTTTTTCGGTGAGCGCACAATTAAATGCCGCTTCCCGCTCGCGCCGCCGCCGCCCGGCCGGCATGATTTGGAGACCAAAGCGAATTTCCAGCACCGTGATGCCCGTCGTCCAAATCGAAAGTCTCGGCTGAAGGTCAAGCCAGTTGATCACCTGTGTCTCGGCCTGCATCAGCGCGGAGACAACGTTGGTGTCGAGAATGATCATCAGTCGAATTTGGGCGGCTTGATACCGAAGCCGCGCAATTCCTCGATCGGCTCTGGCAATTCGATGCCCTTGAACAACTCGGCAATCTCGGTACCCAGCCCCTTGCGCGGCTTGCCCTCATCTTTCACGGCGTCGCGCAGGATATCGCGCGCTTCCTCCTCCATCGAGCGGCCGTGGCGCGCCGCGCGGCGCTGCAGCTTGCGCTTGACGCTGTCGTCAAGCTTGCGGACGATGATCTGAGCCATTTGCTATCATGATAGCACTCGGCCTCGCTTTTGCAAGAGAATGCCGTTCGCCCAATAGCCAGGGCGGGTAAAGCCTGTGCAATCGCGCTCGAATCCCGATGTTGCCGTTGCCCACCGGCTTGGAGCCGCCCCCTATTGCCGGCGATTGGCGCTCAGAACTTCACCATGCCGATCCTGGTGATGGTCACCCGCTGGCTGAAGGTCGGGCCATTGGCCAACTGCCAGGTGCTGAACTGCTCGGAATAGGTATCGACGCTCGAAATGCCGTCGACCGGCAAAATCACGTTGTACCCGCGCAGCGCTGCGTCGGTGCCGGTGCACAGCACGGCGCCGTTGGCGGCAGTGCCCACCGCGATCACCGTCTTGACGCCTTTGTCCTTGAGAATCTTGTCGAGATCGGTGTTGAGAAATTTGTCGGCAAAGGACGTGACTTCGGGTTCGCCGCTGGCCGGCGCCAGATCCTTGTCGACGATATCGGCCCAGGTCGTCTTGCCGAACTTCGTGTAGATCACCGCGGCTTTCGCGGCGCGCGCTTCGCCGAGCAATTTCTTGACCGCCGGCAGCGTGGCCATGCAGCGCGGACGCACGCCGCAATTCTGCTTCATGAAGTCGAGCATCAAGAGCGCGGTGGTCTTCGGGTCGACCGTCACCAGCTTGAGCGCCGGCGGCGGCGGCGCCTTCACACTTGCCCATTCATCGACGATGTCGGCGGCGCGCGCCGACAGGCTGCTTGCGGCAAGCACAGCGGCGGCAAGCGCTACGATCAGCTTTCGGTTCATGAAAATCCTCCCTCGCTGCTCCCGGCACTCAACGGCCGGCTTGTGAACGGCATCATGCGCAAGTCGCGCGTGCCCTGTCAAAAACACCAGTATTCTCCCGCTTGCTGAAACACCGCACTCGGGCGCAATATTGCAGACGGCGGCGGCCGGCCTATCACAGACACGCGCTGCTAAATAAGCACAAAAGGATGGGGAACGCGCCATGGACATCAAGGTCGGGAGACAGGCAATCGCCGAAGCCTCCAAGAAGCTCTCGAACTGGGGCCGCTGGGGCAAGGACGATCAGGTCGGCACGCTCAACCACGTGACGCCCGAGGACATCGTCAAGGCGGCGAGCCTGATCCGCACCGGCAAGGTGTTCGCGCTCGGCATCCCGCTCGACCGCGCCGGGCCGCAGACCGGGCTGTTCGGCGGCCGCTTCAATCCGATCCACCAGATGTTGGCGACCGGCACCGACGCCGTGGCCGGCCAGCAGGACTGGAACAAGATCCGCTACGCCGACGACACGCTGATGCTGTGCGTGCAGGGCGCCACCCACTGGGACGCGCTCGGCCACGTGTTCAACGAGGACAAGGCCTATAATGGCTACGACGCCAAGCTGATCGACTCGCGCGGGCTCTCGGTGCTCGGCATCGAGCATTCCAGGAACAAGATGGTCGGGCGCGGCGTGCTGCTCGACATCGCGCGCTTCCGCGGCGTCGATTGGCTCAAAGACGGCGAGAGCATTGCCAATGACGAGCTCGACAAATGCGCCAAGGACCAGAACGTCTCGATCGGGCGCGGCGACTTCGTCATCGTGCGCACCGGGCAGATGGAACGCTGCCTCGCCGAGAAGGAATGGGGCGGTTATGCCGGCGGCGATGCGCCCGGCGTCAAGTTCGAGAACTGCTATTGGTGCCAGGAGAAGCAGGTGGCGGCGATCTGCACCGACACCTGGGGCGTCGAGGTGCGGCCGAACGAGACGACCGAAGCCAATCAGCCCTGGCATTGGGTGGTGATCCCGGCCATGGGCCTGTGCATGGGCGAGATTTTCTATCTCAAGGAATTGGCCGAAGACTGCGCCGAGGACGGCGTCTACGAGTTCTTCTTCTGCGGTCCGCCGCTCATCATCACCGGCGGCACGGGAAGCCCGATCAATCCGCAGGCGATTAAATGAGAGCGGGAGATTAAACTGCGACGGATCATCCAAAAAGACGAGAACGGATGCGGCGTGGCATGCGTGGCAATGTTGGCGGATACTAACTACGAAACCGCGCGAAAGAAGATGTTCAAGGGCAAGGGCGGACGGACTAGCACCAAAAATGTTCACGACGGCTTGCATAAGTTCGGTATACAAACTCCAAAATCACTCATTCGTTTTAAGAAGGGATGTTCGTATCGCTGTGTGACAGAAGACGCAGTTCTTAAATTAAAATCAAATTACTCTCCTGAACACAGACGCGGAGGATGGCATTGGGTTGTGTGGGACTCTAAGCGCAAAAAGGTTCTCGATCCAAGCGATGATCCGTACGATATGGAGGGGAAGGGCGTGCGAATTCCGTCCTATCTGCCAGTACGCCGAAGCGGAAGGGAAACGTAAGTGACCAGACACCTCAAGCGCGGAATGGACGCGAGCGCGATCAAGGCGGCGGACGCCAAGGTGCGTGAGACGGTGGAGCAAATCCTCGCGCAGGTCGACGCGCGCAAGGATGCCGCCATCCGCGAATTGTCGGAGAAGTTCGACAAGTGGTCGCCGAAGGATTTCCGCCTGAGCGCGCAGGAGATCGAGCGCGCCCTAGCGCAGGTGAGAAAGCGAGACCTCGACGACATCAAATTCGCCCAGGCGCAGGTGCGCAACTTCGCGCAGAAGCAGAAGGAGACGATGCGCGATCTCGAAGTCGAGACGCTGCCCGGCGTCGTGCTCGGCCACCGCCATATCCCGGTGAACTCGATCGGCTGCTACGTGCCGGGCGGGCGCTATCCGATGGTCGCCTCCGCGCACATGTCGATCGTCACGGCGCGCGTGGCCGGCGTCAAACGCATCATCGCCTGCGCGCCGCCGTTCAAGGGCGGGCCGCATCCAGCGATCGTCGCCGCCATGCATTTCGGCGGCGCCGACGAGATTTTCGTGCTCGGCGGCGTGCAGGCGGTCGCCGCCATGGCGCTCGGCACTGAGTCAATCGCGCCGGTCGACATGCTGGTCGGCCCCGGCAACGCCTATGTGGCGGAGGCCAAGCGGCAATTGTTCGGCCGCGTCGGCATCGATCTCTTGGCCGGGCCGACCGAGACGCTGATCATCGCCGACGAAACGGTCGACGGCGAAATCTGCGCCACCGACCTGCTCGGCCAGGCCGAGCACGGGCCGACCTCACCGGCGGTGCTGATCACCAATTCCGAGAAGCTCGCGCGCGAAACCATGAGCGAGGTCGAGCGCTTGTTGAAAATCCTGCCAAGCGCCGATCTCGCCGGCCAGGCCTGGAAGGACTATGGCGAGGTGATCGTCTGCGACGACTATGACGAGATGGTGCGCGAGGCCGACCGCGTCGCCTCCGAGCATGTGCAGGTGATGACGCGCGATCCCGACTATTTCCTCGCCAACATGAAGAACTACGGCTCGCTGTTCTTAGGTCCCCGCACCAACGTCGCCTATGGCGATAAGGTGATCGGCACCAACCATACGCTGCCGACCAAGAAGGCCGCACGCTATACCGGCGGTCTGTGGGTCGGCAAGTTCCTCAAGACCTGCACCTACCAGAAGGTGCTGACCGACCAGGCAAGCGCCAAGCTCGGCGAAATCTGTTCGCGGCTGTGCATCCTCGAAGGCTTCCGCGCCCACGCCGAGCAGGCCAATATCCGCGTGCGCCGCTACGGCGGGCGCAACGTGCCCTACGCGCAGGCGGCGGAGTGACACCCTCTTGGGTGTCATCACCGGGCCGCGCCGAAGGCGCGAGACCCGGTGATCTCGGGAGGCAAACCGAGGCCGTGCCTTCCTAAGCGGGATTGCCGGGTCAAGCCCGGCAATGACAGATTGAGAGGACAATGGTTGACCTCACCAAGACCCCGTCCTTCCGTCTCGATGGCCGGCGCGCGCTGGTGACCGGCGCCGGGCGCGGGCTCGGTCTTGCCGCCGCCTCCGCACTGGCCGACGCCGGCGCGCATGTCACGCTCGCCGCCCGCACCACCAAGGAGATCGCAGAGGCGGCGCAAGCGATCCGCGCGCGCGGGCAACAGGCCGAGCCGCTCACCCTCGACGTGCGCGATGTCGAATCCACGCGGGCGACCATCGCCGCGCGGCAACCCTTCGATATCCTGGTCAACAATGCCGGCACCAACAAGCCGGCGCCGTTTGTCGAGGTGACGGTGCCGGATTTCGATGCCGTGTTCTCGCTCAATGTGCGCGCCGCCTATTTCGTCGCACAGGCGGTGGCGCGCAAGCTGATCGAGGCGAACAAGCCCGGCTCGATCATCAACATGTCGTCACAGATGGGCCATGTCGGCGGCCCGACGCGCACGGTCTATTGCGCCACCAAGCACGCCATGGAGGGCTTCACCAAGGCCATGGCGATCGAGCTTGCCCCGCGCAAGATTCGCGTCAACACGCTGGCGCCGACCTTCATCGAGACGCCGATGACCCGGCCGTTCTTCGAGAACGAGGCTTTCCGCGCCGACACTTTGCGCCGCATCAAGCTCGGCCGTCTCGGCCAGCTCGAGGATTTGACCGGCGCCATCGTATTCCTGGCCTCCGACGCCTCCGCGCTGATGACCGGCACCTCACTGGTGGTGGATGGCGGCTGGACGGCGGAATAACCATTCAATGAGGAAGCGCGGCGACGAGGCATACGCGCTTCCCCTCTCCCCTTGTGGGAGAGGGTGGCGAGCATAGCGAATGCCTTCGGCATTCGCGTTCTTTACGCCAAGGACGGTCAGCGCGAAGTGCTGGCCTATGGCGTTAGCGAAGGCGAGCCGGGTGAGGGGGTCAGCACAAGAACGCAAGGCAGGCCCCCTCACCCGCCCTCGCTCGGCTTCGCCTCCGCTCGGGCACCCTCTCCCACGAGGGGAGAGGGTAAGAGAGAATGTGGCGCCGCCTTCTATAGCCTCGGCAGATCGGCGAAATACTCGGGGTGTTCCTTCTCGACCTCCCGCATGAACTCGGGGCGGAACAGGCTCGGCACGTTAAGCCGCGGCGCCCCCTTAAGCGTGTTCATCAGTACTTCGTCCTCGGCGTTCTCGAAAGCCTGTAGCACTTTCGGCGACATGCGCGGATCGAAGTGGATGTTATGGATTGCTTTCTTGCCGATAGCGACGTCCGTGCCCGGCACCCACTTGGCGAAAATCTCCACCGCCTCGTCTGGATTATGACGCGTGAAATAGGAAGACTGAGCCAGTCCCGCGGCAATACTCTTGATCACGGCCGGTTTCGACTCGACCGTCGGCCCATGCGCGACGGCAACCATTATATAGGACATGTGCTGGCCACCCCGGATCACTTCGTATGACTCCGGCACTTGCGTGAGCGCCTGCGTCACATACGGCTCCCAGGTCACGATGGCGTCGACCTTGCCGTCCTTCAGCGCAGGCGCGAGGCCGAACTGCGACCAAATATTCTCGATGGTGACGTCTTCGTATTTCACCCCGGCGCGGCGCAGCACCATCTTGAAATATTCATCGGATGTCTGACCCTTCGCGAGACCGATCGTCTTGCCTCTGACATCGCCGATCTTGCCGACATTGATACCCCTGCCCTTTTTAGTAACGATAGCAAGCGGAGTATCGCAACGATCGTTGGTGGCGTCGTTCATGATCAGGCCGATCACCTGAAACGGATTGCCGGCGTGCACGGCCTTCAAGTAGGTCGTCGTGCTCATGTCGCCGACCTGCGCAAGACCGTCGTGCAGGGCATTGACCATGTCGGTGCCGGTATCCACCACCTTGAAGCTGGCGTCGACGCCGTGCTGCTTGAAGAATCCCTTCTCCGCCCCGATGAACATCGGCAGATGGCCGAAATTGTTGGCGATCACTACGTCGAGCTTGGGCAAGTCTGCCATTGGTTTCCTCCCGATTTCCTGCGCGACGCGAGGCGCCGCATTGTTAGATTTCTATCAAGCAGATATCGCTCGGCGCGCCGCAAACTCCGTTTCACCTCTCCCAGTGGGAGAGGTCGGATCGCCGTAAGCGCGTTTACGCGCGTCTTCGACGCGCTATGGCGATCCGGGTGAGGGGTAACAAATTATCGAGAGTCACGTTCCCCCTCACCCCAACCCTCGCCCCAACGGGGAGAGGGAGTGCGCCGTATTCGCGGCTCTGTTATTTTTCAGCACCTCCGGATTGACGCAGTTCGGCGGCAAGCGGCCGGCGAGCAGCGCCTCGATATTGTCGACCACGATATTCGCCATTTCCTCGCGCACCTCGACCGTCGCGCTGCCGAGATGCGGCGTGAGCACCACGTTCTTGTTCCGCTTGAGTTCGGCGCTCACTTTAGGCTCGTACTCGAACACGTCGAGCCCGGCGCCGGCGATCTTTCCCGCTTTCAGCGCGCGCATAAGTGCCGCCTCGTCGATGATCGGCCCGCGCGCGGTGTTGATGATGAACGCCGTCTTCTTCATCAGGCCAAGCTCGCGCGCGCCGATCTGATGGCGGGTCTGTGCATTGAGCGGCGAATGCAGCGAGATGAAATCGGATTCGGCGAGCAATTGATCGAGCGGCACGAAGGTGAGCCCGGCCTCGCGCTCCTCGCTTTCCGGCTTGCGGCGCGGCGTCCAGTAGAGCACGCGCATGGAGAAACCGTGCGCGCGCTTGGCCACCGCTTTGCCAATCAGCCCGCCGCCGCCGATCAGCCCGATGGTCTTGCCCCACACGAATGAGCCGAGCAGATGACGCGACTGTCCGCCGGGGAATTTGCCCGCGCGCACTAGCTTGTCGCCTTCCACCATGCGGCGCGCGACCGCCAGCATCAGCCCGAGCGTGAGGTCGGCGGTCGCCTCGGTGGTGACCGGCGGCACCACGGTCACCGGAATGCCGCGCGCGGTCGCTTCGGCGACATCGATGTTGGACGGCGTGATCGACTGCGCGGCAATGTGGCGCAGTTTCGGATTGGCGGCAACGACCGCGCGGTCGATCTTGTCATGCAACAGGCAGAACAGGATGTCGGCCTGGCGCACGGCAGCAACCAACGTGCGATGCGGGATGATGCGGCTGTCGTCGGGAAACACCTTCACGCGGCCGAGCGCGCGCAGGCGCTTGATCGCGCTCTCGGCGACCGGCTGGGTCACGAAGATGCGCGGCTTGGCGTTCACCGCTGCCACCGCACGATGCCGGCGACGCCGTCGACCGCGCAGGGCGCGCCGTCGGGAATCTGACGGGTCGCATCGAGCACGCCGAGCACCATCGGAATGCCGCGCTCGCGCGCGAGCGAGGCAAGATGCGAGGTCGAGCCGCCGAGCTCGGCCACCACACCGGCAACGCGCGGTAGAATCTGGCTGAGCGCGGGGCCGGCGACCCGCGTCACCAGCACATCGCCGGGCGCGACGCGCGAGAGTTCGCATTCGCAGTTGACCACCACCGCGCGCCCGGCGCCCCAGCCGATGCCGGCGGGATGGCCGTTGAGGCCGGGATGCCGCAGCCAGATTTCGTCGGGCACGATGGCCGGCTCGACATGCAGCGGGCGCGACTGCAAGAGCTTGAAGCCGCTCTCGTCCAGCGCCCATTCGATCTCGACCGGGCCGCCGGCCAATTGCTCGCATTTGCGCAGCAGCCGGCCGAGCGTCACCGCCTCGCCCGGCGTGAGACATGGTTTGCTCACCTGATCCTCGGGTACAAGCTGCGGCGCGGCGACGCCATGCTCGCAGGTGTCGCGGTGGCCCTTGCGGCCGGCATCGATGGTGCGCAGGAAGCCGTTCTTCGAGAGCACGACGCGGTCCGGCACCACCTCGCCTTGCGCGATGGCCGAGCCAAGGCCCCAGGTGGCGGAGATCAGCATGTGGCCTTCCGCAGTTTCGCTGAGGCCTCCGCCGGAAGCACGCGCCGCGATCAGCGGCTGGATCAGCACGCCCATCGCGGTGTCGGCGGGCGACAGACCGTTGCCGTCCATGTAGCGGCGCGCATGCGAGGTCCACAAGGCCGCCCAGCAGGCGCGCACCGCGGTCAGAAATTCGGTTTCGTCGGAGAGGCCGAGGAAGCTCTCGAACTGGCCGGCGAAGTTGGCGCCCTTGCGATCCTCGATCAGCGCCGAGGAACGCACGGCGCCGCGCGAGCCGTCGGCGCGCTGCGCCCGCCAGATGGCGATCAGCGGCTCGAAAATCTCCGGCGCGATCGGTTCCTGGTAGAGCTTGAGGCGGATGGCGATCGACAGCCGCCGCGAGGTCGGCAGGTCCGCTTCATTATATTCTCTGAGCAAATCCCCGATGCCGAGATGGCGCAACTGATGCCGGTAGGCCCGCGCCGTCAGCGCAAAGCCACCCGGCGTCGGCAGCCCGGCTTGTGTCAGCACCGCCAGATTCGCCGCCTTGGGACCGACCTCGTGGGGGTCGGTCGCGGCGGGGTCGCTAAGGGGGAGGAGCAAGGCGGGCATAGTTCTTGAGTTCTCGGCAGTGCCACAGTGTCAACGCACTCCTTCTCCCCGCTTGCGGGGAGAAGGTCGGGATGAGGGGGCGTATCCAGGCGCTCAGAATCGCCGCTAAGCCCCCTCACCCGCCCGCCTACGCTATCGCTCCGGCGGGCGACCTCTCCCCGCAAGCGGGGAGAGGTGAAAGTCAGCGCACATGATCCCCATAGCCCGGCAGCGGATCGACGACTGTGATCTGCTTCACCGGGAAGTTCGATACGATCTCGATGTCGTTCTTCTTCACGATCAGCATTTCCTCGATGCGCACGCCATAACGGAATTGCTTGCCATGCTGCGTCTCGAGCGCGAATGTCATGCCTTCCTGGATCTCGACCGGATGATCGAGCGACCAGATGCGCGAGATCACCGGCGGATCGTATTGCGCTAAGCCCAGGCCATGGCCCCACAGATTGGCGGCGGCCTGGTCCTCGTCCTCGTAGCCCCAGGTTTCCATCGCCGACGGCCACTTGAGCGCGATGTCGCGCGTGGTGGCGCCGACTTTCACCGCGCCGATCGAGTCGTAGAGCCACTGCAGCGCCGTCGCGTAGGTGTCCTTCTGCTCCTGGGTTGGCTCCTTGCCGACGCAATAGGTGCGGTAATAGCAGGACTTGTAGCCGTTCCAGGTGAGCGCGGCCAAATCCATGAATACGATGTCGCCCGGCTGGATGATGCGGTCGGAGAAGTTGCGCCAGTTCGGCCAGGTGTTGGGGCCGGACGACACGATCACGTCCTCGACGTCCTCCATGCCGGGGAAGTTGTAGAGATACTCCATCAGATGCGCGGTCACCTGGTTCTCGGTGATGCCAGGGCGCAGGAATTTCATGCATTCCCAGTGCGTGGCGTCGCCGATCGCGCCGACGATGCGGAAGCATTCCTGCTCGTCCTCGTTCTTGACCGCGCGCGCCTCCATCATCGGGGTCATGCCGTCGACCCAGTTGATGTTGTTCTCCTTGAAGATGTTGATCATGTTGATGTCGATGAAGTCGCAGCCGAGCTTTTGCCCGGCGACGCCGTTCTCCTTCATCGCCTGCAGCACCGCCTTGGTGAACTTGTTGACCTGTTGCGTGGAGGCCGGGCCCGCGGCGCCTTTGATCCAGGCGAAGGAGTGGCGCACGTTCTCCTTCGGAATCCAGGGCGAATGCCGCTCGATCTGGAAGCCGAGGTCGCCCTGCTCGAACAGGATGGGCGCGCCGTCGCCGCACAGCATGGCGTAGCGCAGGCCGGGCTTGAGCCGGTTCCAGCCCGGCGTCAGCGTGCCGGTCAAGTAGCGCACGTTCTCGTCATACATGCAGAGCAGCGCGCCGAGCCTGTGCTTCTTCATCATCGCGCGTGCGCGCTCGGTGCGGTATTTGCGCAGCCGGTCCCAGTTGACCCGCTGCTGCCAATCCATGCCGGCAATGCCGAAATTTGCGACTCCCATGGCGTTCCTCCGACTGAGCGCTTGCTGTGGCGCCTTGCGTGTTGATTGGGCGGGATTTTAGGACGGCTGGCCGGTCAAAAAGAAATAATATCTTCTGGCTCACGGCATTAGGATTTATAATACTCGCGCCGACGCCCGCGCGCCCGGAAGCCGCTCCCCTGCACCGGGGCGTGTGCATTCGGGGCTCGCTGCTTCGCGGCGTCGCGCAACAACAAGGTCGGCACATGCTCAACATCCCGCTCCGCCAGGTGCGCGCCGTCATCGCGGTCTGCGAGGAAGGCTCCTTCACGCGCGCCGCGGAGCGCGAGAACGCCACGCAATCGGGCATCTCGCAGCACGTGGCGGCGGTCGAGCGCAAGCTCGGCGTCAAGCTGTTCGAGCGTGTGGCCGGCCGTATCGCCGCCACGCCGGCGGGGCTGCGCTATTACAAGCGCTGCGTCGAGGCGGTCGGCGCGCTGGAGAACGCCGCCGAGGAAGCGCGTTCGCTCGCCGGCCAGGTGGTCGGCGAACTGCGCATCGGATTGATGCCGACTTTCACCCGCGCCGTGCTGGCGCCGGTGCTCGACGATTTCGTGCCGCGCTGCCCGGAAGTGCGCCTGCATATCGTCGAGGGCTACAGCAATCTGCTGACCGAGATGGTGCTCGACGACGGACTCGACTTCGCGGTGGTGCCGGCCTTCGAGGGCACTATCGGGCTCAAGTCGCGCCTGCTGGTGCGCGACCGCGAAATGCTGATCGCCGGCCCGCGTCGCCGCCTGCCGCCGCTTGCGCCGGTGCGGCTCGCCGACATCAAGCCGCTCAAGATCGTGCTGCCGGGACCGGACAATATCCGCCGGCGCAACCTCGAAACCTATTTCCAGACGCATGGCGTCGAGGTCGAGGCCATGCTGGAGATGGACGCCATGATCGCCACGCTCGAATTCGTCGCGCGTTCGGATTGGGTGACGGTGCTGCCGAGCGTGATTTCGGTCAACGATATCGGGCGCGGCGAATTGATCGTCAATCCGATCGTTGGCCCCGAGCTGCACGCCGAGTTCGTGGTGATCCAGCCGACCCGCCGCACGCTGTCGAGGCAAGCGCGCCTGTTTCTTGCGCGCTTCGAGGCCGAGGTCGCGCATATCCATAAGCTATGGGATGCAGCGATCGGCGGCACGCGCCGCAGCGCGCGAACTTTGCGCGCGGCGGGCTGAGCGCAGGTTTCGCCGAGCCGAATCGGCGCGTCAGCGCCGCTCCTCGACGGCGCGCGCCGCGTTGCCTTTCTTGGTAAACCAGAGGATCAGTCCACCCACACAGGGCACGATCGCGCCGACCAACATCGCCTTGGCGTCGCCCAACTTAACGCTTCTCGACCGAGACATACGGAACGTCTCCCTTTGAGCTTTGTTCGAGGCGCAAGCTAGCCCGCGGCCGCTCCTTCCTTTGTGATGCAGATCACCATCGTAGTTGGTTCAGCCCGCTGGCCTATCGTCCTTGCCCTTGGTGCGCCGGCGCAAAAAATCTTCCCGAGTGTGAGCTCGCCCACATTTCATTTCCTTGGCGCATGCCAACGATGCCGAGCATCGCAAAGGCCTCGAAGGAGGAATTCATGCGCAAGATTCTTTATGGTGTGACCGTTGCGGCCGTTGCCCTTGCCGTCGGGGGCGCGGCGCTTCACTCGCTCAAACCGGCCACCGCATCGGCGCCGGCAAGTCAAATCGATATCCGCGCGTTGGGGTCGAAAACAGATATCAAGACGCTGCCGCGTCAGGATATTCCTCCCGAAGTCTACGAATAACCGACCGCGCGAGCGCCGGCCATTGGTCTGTCAGGCGCCGGACGGAAAGTGAAGGTGGTCGCGACGCCGGCGAGCCAACATGCCGGCGTCTCGGAAGGTGGAGGAAAACAATCCGCAGGCGATCGGACTGCTCGATAGACGAATCCCGGCCGCTACCATAGACTTGGGTACGATCCCTGTGGTCGAGGCACGTTCTATGGCCGAGGAGCGCGTCGTGCGGCGGCTGGCCGCGATCCTGGCGGCCGACGTGGTCGGCTATAGCCGCATGATGGGCGCCGACGAGGAAGGCACGCTGGCCGCGCTGAAGACGTGCCGGCGCGAAGTGCTCGATCCCACGATCGCCGAGCATCAGGGCCGTATCGTCAAAACGACGGGCGACGGAATATTGGTGGAATTCGCGAGCGCGGTCGATGCCGTGCGTTGCGCGCTGGATATTCAGCGCGCCGCCGGGACGCGCAACGCCGACATGCCCGACGGGCGGCGGATCGAGTTTCGCATCGGCATCAATGTCGGCGACATCATCATCGACGACAACGACATCTATGGCGACGGCGTCAACATCGCCGCGCGCGTCGAACCGCTGGCCGAGCCCGGCGCCATCTGCCTTTCCGACAACGCCTATCAGCAAGTCAGAGGCAAGCTTCCCCTCGAAGTGACCGACATGGGCGAACGGCAGCTCAAGAACATCGCGCAACCGGTGCGGGTCTATCGCGTGCAGGCCGAGGCGGCGCCTGCCGCCGCGCCCAAGCAGCTCAATCTGCCGGACAAACCCTCGATCGTCGTGCTGCCCTTCGACAATATGTCCGCCGAGCCGGGCCAGGATTATATCGCCGACGGAATCGTCGAGGCGATCACCGCGGCGCTGTCGCGCATCCGCTCGTTTTTCGTCATCGCCCGCAGCTCCGCCTTCACCTACAAGGGGCGCGCCACCAATGTGCGCGATATCGGCAAGGAGCTCGGCGTCGCCTATCTGCTCGAGGGCAGCGCGCAAAAGATCGGCAACCGCCTGCGCATCATCGTCCAGTTGATCGAGACCGAGACCGGCGCCCATGTCTGGAGCGCCCACTATGACGGCACGGTCGACGACATCTTCGATCTGCAGGACCGCATCACCGAACAGGTGGCGGGCGCGCTGCAGCCCTCGATTCGCATCGCCGAGATCGAGCGCTCACGCCGCAAGCGGCCGCAAGACCTCGGCAGCTACGACTACACCATGCGGGCGATGCCGCATGTCTGGGCGCTGGAGAAGGACGAAAGCGCCAAGGGGCTCGAGCTTCTTGAAAAAGCCCTGGCCATCGATCCCGACTATCCGTTGGCCCTCTCGCTCGCCGGTTGGTGCCACGCCCAGCGCTCGGTCTATAACTGGGCGGACGACATCCCGGAAAGTCAGACCAAGGCGCGCGCGCTTGCCGAGCGCGCCGCCGAACTGAGCGGCGATGATCCCATCATTCTGGCGGTGCTCGGGGCGGTGCACACCTTTATCCGCAATTACGGCACCGCGCGCGTGCTGCTCGAGCGCGCGCTCGCGCTCGACCCCAACGCCGCCTGGGCCTGGAGCCGGCTCGGATGGATCGAGAATTACGCCGACCAGCCGGACAAGGCGATCAAGGATTTCGAGCACGCGCTGCGGCTGAGCCCGTTCGATCCGATGAATTTCAACAATTATGTCGGCATCGGCTCGGCGCATGAAGTCGCGCAGGACTATGACAAGGCCGTCTCGTTTTATCGGCGCGCGCTGCAGGAGCGGCCCAATGCGCATTGGATCTATCGCAATCTCGCGTCGTCTTTGTCGGCGGCCGAACGCATGGACGAGGCTCACCAGGCTTTTGCCGTGATGATGCGCAGCTACCCCGACCTGACGGTTGCAAAATTGCGCCAGGCCATGGTGTTTTCCAACACCTTCGTGGATCGCATGGCGGATAACCTGCGCAAGCTCGGACTGCCGGACTAACACCAACGGCATCAGACAAACACTCGCGTCATCACCGGGCCGCGCCGAAGGAAAACCAGCGAGCGACAATTTCAGCCTGTTCCCTCCCCCTTGTGGGGTCCTTGTGGGGGAGGGTTAGGGAGGGGGTACGCGCCAAAAGGCATCGCCTCTCAAAATGACCCCACCTCCAACCCCGCCCCACGAGGGGGAGGGGAGTATTCAGAGTTCGCGGCACGGCCGTGCTTCAACGACAAACGCTTTAGCCGCCCGCGGTCCGCTGCCGATAGGCTTCGATCTTGTCGCGCAGCCCTTGCGGCAGCGGCACCGGCCGGCGCGTTTCGAGCGACATCATGGCGGTGACCATGCGCGCGCGCAGCCGCTCGAGCCCGTCGAGATGGCAGACGATGGCAATGCCGAGCGAGGAGCGGCCGATGCGCTCGACCAGCAATGTCAAATCGATGACCTCGCCCATGCGGCTCGGCATCTTGAAATCGCAGTCGATGTGAACGAAGGGAAATCCATACCGGCTGCCCATGATCAGCGCGGCATATTCGTAGCCGAGCTCGTCGCTGTACCAATCCTCGATCAGTCCATTGAACATGTCGAAGTAATGCGGGAAGTAGACGATGCCGGCGGGATCGCAATGCGAAAAGCGCACGGGCACGCTGCGGGTGAAGGCGCCGCTCGGCGGCACGAAACGGTCTTGGAGCATGCAACGATTTCCTGATGCGAATTATTCGCGCAACCGAATTCCGCTGTAGCAAGAATTCACCCCTTCAGCCACGCGCCATCGCGCCGTCCTGCCGGTGCCGCGGCGCGCGCAAAGCCGTATATTGGACGCGAGGCCGCCGATCGGCGGTACCCGTTGGCGGTCGGTGCTTGACCTGCAACATGACGCATGGCGGAGGACGGTGATGTGCGGCTATCGCGGCGCGCTTGGCCGCGCGCTTATCTGTGTCGCGCTGTTGTTCGCCATAACGGGTTGGGCCCATGCCCAGCCGGCTCCGTCGCGCGAGGTCGACCTGCAGCTTGTGCTAGCGGTCGACGCCTCGGGCAGCGTCGACCAGACGCGCTTCGAACTGCAGCGGGAAGGCTATGCGGCGGCGTTCCGCTCGCGCCAAGTGCTGGAGGCGATCCGCTCGGGGCCAAATCAGGCGATCGCCGTCACGATGGTGCAATGGACGGGGCCGGCGCTGCAGATTCAGGTGGTGCCGTGGACGCGCCTCGGCGACGAGGAATCCGCCGCAGCCTTCGCCGACGCCATTGCTGGCACGCCGCGCCAGCTGTTCGGCGGCGGCACCTCGATTTCCGGCGCCATCGACTATGCAATGACGCTGTGGCGCGCGAGCCCCTACCAAAGCACGCGCCGTGTCATCGACATTTCCGGTGACGGCGAAAACAACCGCGGCCGCCCGGCCTCGTTCGCGCGCGACGAGGCGGTGCGCGCGGGCGTCGGCATCAACGGCCTGCCGATCCTCGCGCTCGAGCCTGAACTTGATCGCTACTATGAGGACAACGTGATCGGCGGTCCCGGCGCCTTCGTCGTCGCCGCGCAGAACTACGACACCTTCGCCGCAGCGATCCTCAGGAAGCTGATCACGGAAATTTCGCTGAATGCCGGTGCCTTACCTGCCCGGTCCGTCACGCTTAGATGAGCTTACAGTCAGCTCAAACCTTCATCCACGCGCCGTCCGCATCCGCCGACTTGAACACCGCCTCCAGCGCCGCGGCGGTCTGCAGGATGCCGGCGGGAGAAATCGGAAACGCGCCCTCCCCGAGCACAGCCTTGGCGAAATAATCAAGATTGCGGCCGAGATGATTGTCCGTCGGCCGCTCGATCACCTCCGGCTCCTTGCCGGCATGGCGCACGATCGCGCGCGTCTCGGAGACGCTCTCGGCCCAGCAATTCTCGCCGAACAACGCGATGCGCCAGCGGAACGGCGTCTTGATGGTGGTGCCGAGCGTGCCGGTCGCACCGTTCTCGAACTCGATCAACGCGGCGGTGGTGTCGCCGGTCGGCAATTTCAGCGGGCGCGCCTTCGACAGCGCGCTGATGCGCTGCATCGGGCCGACCAGATCGCGCAAGCAGTCGAGCACGTGGATGCCCATGCCGGTCATGCCGCCGGCGCGGCTTTCCTGCGCCTGCATGCGCCAGCTGTCGGCCGGATAATTGGCCAGCCAGTCGTGGCTGTAATTGCCCTCGGCGTGCATGATGGTGCCGAACGCGCCGCTCGCCTTAAGCTCGGCGAGCACGCGCATCGACGGCATCAGCCGGAAATGATGGCCGACGCCGATCACCACGCGCGCGCGTTGGCACGCATCCAGCATGGCGACGGCATCGGCCTTGCTCAGCGCAAACGGCTTCTCGCAGTAGATATGCTTGCCGGCCGCCGCCAGCGCCTTGACCTGCGCCGGATGCTTGGTGTGCGGCGTCGCCAGCACCACGGCCACAATGCTCGGGTCGGTGACGATCTCGTCGAACGACGTGCCGATGGCGATTGCATGCTCGGCGGCGAAATCGCGCACCGTGTCGGGCTCGAGCGTGACGCCGCGCGTGAACTTGAGCGGCGCGCCGAAATCGCGCGCCGCCTTTACCAGGGTCTTGCCCCACCAGCCGAGGCCGACGATTGCGGTGTTGAGCATTCATTATTCCTTAGACTTGGCCAGGTGTTCCCTCTCCCCGCGCGCGGGGAGAGGGTGGCGAGCGCGCCGAAGCGCGAAGCGCGAAGGCGGGCGAGCCGGGTGAGGGGGCGTATCAAGATTCTCAAGCACGCTGAGACGCCCCCTCGCCCGCCCGCCTCCACCTCGTGTCGGCGGGCGACCTCTCCCCGCACGCGGGGAGAGGTAGCTCACACCGCCGCCGGGGCGCCGGGTTGCTTGAGCGGATGGGCGCGCGCGAAAGCGTCGATGGCGAACAGGTCATCGACGATGCGCTTGACGGTCGGGAACGCCGCGATGTCGACCTTGAAATATTGCGAGCCCACCGCCTGCCCGGCGAGACAGATATCGGCGATGGTGATCTGGTCGCCCTGGCAATAGCGGCCGGTCTGCGGCGAGCGAAGATGCGCTTCCAGCGCCTGCAGGGCCGCGGTGTGCCAATGCTGGCCCCATTTGTTCACGCCGGCTTCGTCGATCTTGTACTCGTGCGCGAGATATTCGCGCACGCGCGGCACGATCAGCGGATGGGTATCGCAGGCGATGATCTGCGCCAGCCCGCGCACCCGCGCGCGCGCCTTCGGCTCCTTCGGCAGCAGCGGCGGGTCGGGGTGCGTCTCGTCGAGATATTCGAGGATGGCGAGCGACTCGAACAGCACGTTGCCGTCATCCTCAATCAGCGCCGGCAGCGCCATCATCGGGTTGATCTGGCGGTAAGCGCCCTCGCGCTGCCTGCCCTGCTGCAGATTGACGTCGATCACCTCGTCAGGCTTGAGGCCCTTGAGGTTGAGCGCGATGCGCACGCGGAACGTCGCCAGCGAGCGCCAGAAGGAAAAGAGTTTCACATTAGCCTCCCCCAGCCGCCGTCATGCCATGCAGCGTGCGCGGCCATGACGAGCGATTTATTTCTGCTTCCGCTCCGCCCAGTAGACCGTCATGCGCGAGCCGTCGCCGCCGCCGAAGCCGTGCGCGGTCGCATCTTCGAAGCCCGACAGCGCGGCCTTGGTGGCGATCATGTCGGCGCCCTTGGCCTCGCCGGTCTCCACCATGGTGCGCAGGTCCTTCACGCCGTTGGCGATCGAGAAGGTGGTCGGCCCGGGATCCTTGCCCTCGAACATCTTGACGATCATGTCGGCGCGCATCGCCAACGCCTTGTTGGCGCCGTTGCTTGCGACGAACAGGTCGAGCAGCCGCTGGGGCTCCCAGCCGACGTCGCGCGCGATGGCGAAAGCTTCGCCATAGGCCTGCCAGGCGACCATCAGCGGCAGGTTGATCGCGAGCTTCATCGAGGCGCCGGCGCCGACCGGCCCGCAATGCTCGAGCCGCCGGCAGAGCTGTTCGAGGATCGGCCGCGCGCGCGCGGCATCGGCCGGCTCGGCGCCCATCAGGCCGAGCAATTCGCCTTTGCGCGCCGGCGCGGTCGAGCCGCCGACCGGGCATTCCACCAGCGCAGCCCCCTTGGCGCGCACCTTGGCGGCGAGATCGGTCTCGACCTTGGGCGCCACCGTGCTCATCTCGATGAACAGCTTGCCCTTGACGTCGCCCGACAGCAGCCCGTTCGGTCCGTTATAGACGGCGTCGATCGCCGCGCCGTCGGTCAACATGGTGATCACCGCATCGCTTGCAGCGGCGACCGCGGCGGGATTAGCGGCCACCTTGGCGCCGGCCTCGGCGAGCGGCTTGGCCTTGTCCGGCGTGCGATTCCACACGCTGACCTGATGCCCGACCTCCAACAGCCGAGCTGCAACGTTCGAGCCCATGGCGCCGAGCCCCACCACTCCAACTTGCATTACATCCTCCCCGCTGTTTGGCGCGACGATAGGCGATCATGGCACGCCATGAAAGCCACATGTCACAACTGCCACTCGACAGGTCCGCCTTGCAGCGCCTATGACGGAACCGCCCGCCGGATTCGCAAAATTTCATTTTGACAGGGAGAAAATTGAATGGCTGAGAAGCGCAAGCGCGCGGTCGGCGTCATCGGCCTCGGCATCATGGGCGGCGCCTTCGCCGAAAACCTGGCAGACGCCGGCTGGCGCGTGGTCGGCTACGACATCAGCGCGGCGCGGCGTCGCGAGGCTGCGCGCGCCGGCGTCGAGATCGCGCGTGACGCCGCCGATGTCGCCGCCCGGGTGTCGGTCATTCTCACCAGCCTGCCCAAGCCGCAAGCGCTGATCGACAGCGTGCGCAAGATTGTCGGCACCAAGCTGCCGCGCAAAGTGATCGTGGAGATGAGCACCTTCGCGATCTCCGACAAGGAGAAAGCGCGCAGCCTGCTGCGTAAGGCCGGCCACGCCATGCTCGACACGCCGGTGAGCGGCACCGGCTCGCAGGCGCGCGCGCGCGACTTGGCGTTCTATGCGAGCGGCGATTCGCGCATCATCCGGCGGCTCAAGCCGTTGTTCGAGGCGTTCGGCCGCCGCGCCTTCGACGTCGGCGAATTCGGCAACGGCAGCAAGATGAAATATGTCGCCAATCTGCTGGTCGCCATCAATAACGTCGCCAGCGCCGAAGCCATGGTGCTGGGAATGAAGGCCGGATTGCCGCCGCAACTCATCTACGATCTGGTCAAGGCCGGCGCCGGCAATTCGCGCGTGTTCGAATTGCGCGGGCCGATGATGGTGAAGGGCAAATATAACGACGCCACGATGAAGATCGCGGTGTGGGACAAAGACATGCAGGTGATCGGCGACTACGCCCGCAAGCTGCGCGCGGCAACGCCGATGTTTAATGCGTCGAAGCCGATCTACCTCAAGGCTATGAAGAGCGGGCTTGGAGCAAAGGACACCGCCGCGGTCTGCGCCGTGCTGGAGAAGATGGCGAAGTTCAAGCGTCGCGGGGGCAGACGGGCAAAAGGCGCGTAACCAAGTGCTGAGATTAATTCCAATCGCGCCTGCTATCTGCGCATAATTCTTTGGGCTTCGTCGATCGTGATCATGAGCGTCATGGGCTCCACGGGCGAGGAGCGGAATCCGCGCTTTTCATAGAAAATCTTCGCCGCCTCCGAAATCGCATGCACGAGAATGGCCCGCACGCCAATCGTCTCCGCGGCAGACAAAATACGCAGCGCGGCATCGCGTAGCAGGTCGGTGCCAATCCCGCTGCCCTGCCAATTCCTATCGACCGCAAGCCGTCTGATCAGGACGGCTGGTACCGGATTCGGCATGTTTCGCCGCACCCTCCCGGTGGCGGTAGCGTGCAACACGGACGCGGCCGAAAGGCTGTAGTAGCCGACCACACGGCGACCTACGCAGCAAACGAAAGTGCGTGAGGCGCCTTCAGCTTCGTTACGTCTTGCGCGCCGCTTTAGCCAGTCATCGAGCGGTGGAACACCGCAATTCAGCGCGTCGAGATCGTGGCCGAGTGCCAGCGGTTCGGGAGCAGTGGGCGCAGTCGAACGGGCGCCCGTCACGCTTTCCACTTCGGCTTACGGGCGAGCAACTTACGTAGGCGCGGATTGTCCTTGGGCGGCTTCGACAGCGCAGTCATGAATTCAGCCCAGCGCTTCTCATCAAGCTCGAATACGCGTCGGTCGGCTAGTGCATCGAACGCGGCGCTAATGCCGGTATCGATGAGGAATTCGGTCAACGTCTTATTGCTGATCGCGGCCGCCCGCTGCAGAGTGCGCTTGGCGGCGGGTGTCATGCGTAGATCAACCCGCTCGGTACGCGATTCGACGCGTTCATCCATGGCCATCTCCTCGCTTCTATCTAACAACCGTACATTGTCAGGACAAGAGACATTGAAGAATTTTGCAGCCAGTGGGCCGTCTGTGGGACTTGGTGCGAGAGGTCCCAAGATTGAAGCTGCATCATTCGCTGAAAAAACAGGCAACCGAAGCGGCCCCGCCGTCCCCAACGCGGTGGGAAACATTAACACCGCGCCAAATTAACGCCTGCGGCCATTTGGGGTGTTCATTCCCGTCCGACCTAAGGTAAGCTGGCCGCAACCTTCGGCGAAACAGAAGGATCAGAGGGGGAATGGGTACGTCGTTCTGGATCATCCAGGCGTTCAACGGCATCTCCTATGGCGCCTTGCTGTTCCTCGTCGGCAGCGGCCTGTCGCTGATCTTCGGCGTCATGCGCATCGTCAATCTTTCGCATGGCGCCTATTTCCTGTGGGGCGGCTACATCGCGCTGTCGGTGATCTGGGCGACCGGCTCCTGGGCGCTGTCGATCCCGGTCGCCGCCTTGGCTGTCGCCGTGATCGGCCTGGTGATGGAGCGCGTGTTCCTGCGCCCGCTCGGCTTCGACCCGCTGCGCCAGGTGTTGCTCACGGTCGGCTTTGCTTTCCTGTTCCAACAGGCCGCGCTCGATATCTGGGGCGGCAACAACATGGACATCAATCCGCCCGCCGAGCTGTCGCACAGCATCGTGATCGGCGGCCTCTACTTCCCGGCCTATCGCATCTTCATGATCGCGCTTGCCCTGGCGATTGGCATCGGGCTCTGGCTGATCATGGAGAAGACCCGCATGGGTGCCGCCGTCCGCGCGACCGTCGACGATGCGCAGATGGCGCGCGGCGTCGGCATCGACACCAACCGCATTTCGATGCTGATCTTCGCGCTCGGCGCTTTTCTCGCCGCGGTCGGCGGCGTGACCGGCGGCGCCTTCCTCGGCATCTATCCCGGTCTCGATTTCGAAATGCTGCCGCTCGCTTTCGCGGTCGTCATCATCGGCGGCATGGGCAGCCTGGGCGGCGCCGCCATCGGCGCGCTGGCCGTGGGCCTTGCCGACAATTTTGGCAAGGCTTTGTTTCCGGAAGTCTCCTACTTCACGCTCTATGCCCCGATGGTCTTGATCCTGGCGGTGAAGCCTACCGGCTTGTTTGGCCGCGAATGAGCAGCGCCCCATGAGCACGCAGATCAAGATCCTCACCGTGGCCGCGATATTGCTGGCGATCGCTTTCGTCGTTCCGCATTCCGGCTCCTTCGTCGTGCTGCTGGCGACCCGCGCCATGGTGTTCGCGATCCTGGCGATGAGCGTGGATATTCTGCTCGGTTTCACTGGCCTCGCCTCGCTCGGCCAGGCTGCCTATTTCGGTGTCGGCGCTTATCTCACCGCCATCCTTGCCACCCGATTCCATTTCGGGCTGGGCTGGGACTTCTGGATCGTCGTGATCCTCGGCATGTTGATCGGCGCCGCGCTGGCCGCGCTGTTCGGGCTATTCGCGATCCGCGCCACCGGCGTTTATTTCCTGATGATCACGCTCGCGCTCGGCCAATGCGTGTGGGGCCTCGCCTATCGCTGGAATTCGCTCACCGGCGGAGACAACGGCATCAATCTGACCGGGCGGCCAAGTTTCGGTCTTGATCTCTCGAACGACACCACGTTCTTCTATCTGGTGCTCGCCTTTTTCGCCGCGACGTTGGCGCTTCTTTACGTGTTGGTGCGCTCGCCCTTCGGCCGCAGCCTGGCCGGCATTCGCGAGCGCGAATTGCGCATGCAGATTCTCGGCTACAATACCTGGCTGCACAAATACATCGCCTTCATCATCGCCGGCGCCTTCGGCGGGCTGGCCGGCGTCTTGTGGGCGCTCGCCAATGGCCATGTCAGTCCGGAAACCGTGGTGCTGACGACGTCGGTGGACGCGCTGCTGATGGTGGTCTTGGGCGGCGCCGGCACGCTGGTCGGCGGCGCCATCGGCTCGGCGATTGTCTTTGCCTTGCGCGAATATCTCTCGACGCTGGTGCCGTGGTGGCAATACGTGCTGGGCGGCGTCTATGTGCTGACCATCCTTTATCTGCCGACCGGCCTGATGGGCATTCCAGCGCGCCTGCGCCAGCTGCGCGGAGTGTCGGGCAAGACGCCGAGCCCATCCGCAGAATCGAAGAAACTCGCATCCGTGGCGTCATGATCGGAGCGACAGAGCACAATGGGGGAATCGGAATGACCACAAGTGAGCCAAAAGGAATGCGCCGGTCTATTGCGTTTGCGTCGAGGCGTCCTCGGCCTGCTCCCTCCCCCCTTGTGGGGAAGGGTTGGGGACGGGGGCGGCCGCCAGCGCCGGCGCAACTCAGGACCCCTGTCCCTCTCCCACAAGGGGGGAGGGAACGGTGTGGCGAGGCTCGTCAATCCCGCGCCACGCGAATGCGAATGGCTCTCGGTCTTTTGTCAGGCGCTTTCGCAGCCGCGCTGCTGCTGCCCTCGCTCGCCGGCGCCGAGGAACTGCGCATCGGTTTTCTCGCGCCCCGCACCGGCATCTTCACCCAGCTCGGCACCGACATGGTCAACGGCTTCCAAATGTATCTCGACGAGCACAAGGGCATGCTTGGCGGCGATACCGTGAAGTTCATCGTCGAGGACGACCAGGGCAAGCCCGACGTCGACGTGACCAAGGCCAAGAAGCTCATCCTGCAGGACAAGGTCGACATGCTGGTCGGGGCCGTGCTCGCGTCGTCCGCTTACGCGCTGGCGCCGGTCTCCACCGAATACAAGATGCTCTACATGGGCACGGTGTCGACCGCCGACGATCTCGCGCAGCGGCAGGTCGCCAAATATCCCTATCTCGTGCTCGCCGGCTGGGTGCCTTCGCAGCCGAACCATCCGCTCGGACAATGGGCCTGCGACCAGGGCTACAAGCGCATCGCCGCCGTCGCCGCCGATTACGCGTTCGGCTACGAGCAGCTCGGCGGCTTCCAGCAGAGCTTCGAGGATTGCGGCGGCAAGATCGTGCAGAAGATCTGGGTGCCGCTCGGCACCAAGGACTTCGGGCCCTTTATCCCGACGCTCAAGAGCGACATCGACGCCATCTTTACGCTGATGGTCGGCCCCATGTCGCTGCAATTTCCCAAGCAGCTGCGCGCCTCCGGCAACAAGAAGCCGATCGTCGCCGGCGGCACGAGCTACGACGAGTTCGCCCTGCCCTTCATGGGCGACGAGGTGATCGGCGACGTGTCAGCCTTGCAATACTCAGCCGCTCTGGAGACGCCGGCCAACGAAACATTCGTGAAAACCTACCGCGCCAAATACGGCAAGGTCCCGTCCTACTATTCCGAGGTCAATTACGCGGCGGCAAAATGGATCGACCTCACGCTCGCCAAGCACAACGGCAAATATCCGGGGCCGATCGAGTTCATCAAGACCATGGCGACGATCAAGCTCGACGCACCGCGCGGGCCCGTGCAACTCGATCCGGAAACCAAAAGCCCGATCCAGAACATCTACATCAAGAAGGTCGAGAAGAAGCAGATGTTCGGCTATCCGAAAGCCGAGCTGTGGAACACGGTGATCAAGACCTATCCGCACGTCAGCGAGTTCTGGACCTACGATAAGGAAAAGTTCCTCAAGCAGCCGGTCTACAGCCGCACCTTCCCGCCGTGCAAATATTGCGAATGAAAATGAAGGTGAGAGCGGCTGCGATGACAGCGATGGAATGAGAGTGCGCATGTGATGAGAGTGCATCGGACCGAGCGGCGCACTCTGTCTCCAACCTCCGCCTTGTGGGGAGGGGAGTGCGCAGTGCGCGTGGCTAATATAAAGAAACGAATTCAGTTAACGACGCCAAATCAACAAGGGAGGAATGACAATGACGAACAAGCTGGGAATGCTCAGCCCGTTGCTCGCGGCAAGCGCGCTCGCGCTCGCGTGGCCGTCGACCGCCAGCGCCGAAGAACTGCGCATCGGCTTCATCGCGCCGATGACTGGCATCTTCGCACAAATCGGCAAGGACATGGTGAACGGCTTCCAGATGTATCTCGACGAGCATCACGGCAAGCTCGGCGGCGCCGACGTGAAGTTCATCGTCGAAGATAATCAGGGCAAGCCCGACTTGGCGGTGACCAAGGCCAAGAAGCTAGTGCTGCAGGACAAGGTCAATATGTTCATCGGCGGGCTCTTGGCCTCGACCGGCTACGCCCTGGCTCCGGTCTCGAATAGCGAGAAGACGCTCTATATATCTTCGGTGCCGGCGGCCGACGATCTCACGCAGCGGCAGGAAAGCAAGTATCCCTATTTCTTCCGCACCACCTGGTCGAGCTCGCAGCCGACGCACGCGATCGGACAGTGGGCCTGCGACCAGGGCTTCAAGAAAGTCGTGACCATCGCGGCCGACTACGCCTTCGGCTACGAGCAGGCGGGCGGCTTTCAGAAGGTGTTCGAGGACTGCGGCGGCAAGGTTATCCAGAAGATCTGGCCGCCGCTCGGCACCAAGGACTTCGGGCCCTACATCCCGACGATCAAGAGCGATGCCGACGGCATCTTCTCGCTGATGGTCGGACCGATGTCGCTGCAATTCCCCAAGCAGCTGCGCAACTCCGGCAACAAGCTGCCGATCATCGGCGGCGGCACCAGCTATGACGAATTCGTGCTGCCGTTCATGGGCGACGAGGTGATCGGCGACGTCTCCTCGCTGATGTACAGCGCCGCGCTGGAGACGCCGAAGAACGAAGCCTTCGTCAAGAGCTACCGCTCGAAATACGGCAAGGTGCCGTCCTACTATTCGGAGGCCAATTACACCACCGCGCAGATCATCGACGAGGCGCTCGCCAAGTCGGGGGGCAAATATCCCGGCGCCGAGAAGTTCATCGCGGCCATGCAGGGCCTGAAAGTCGACGCGGTGCGCGGGCCGGTCACTTTCGACGACATGAAGAACCCGGTCGAGAACATCTACATCAAGAAGGTCGAGAAGAAGAAGATGTTCGGCTATGACAAGGCCGAGCTGTGGAACACGGTGATCAAGACCTACCCGAATGTCAGCCAGTTCTGGACCTACGGGAAGGAGAAGTTCCTCCAGCAGCCAGTCTACAGCCGCGACTTCCCGCCCTGTAAATACTGCGAATAACGCACATCGAACAACGCCGGGGCTCCGCGCGGGCCCCGGCGATTTCCCCCACCAAATCAAAGGACTATGCGGGTGAGCGGCAACGGCAATGCGCCCGTCCTCGAATTGAAAGGCCTGTGCAAGAGCTTCGGCGGCCTGCACGCGGTGCGCGACGTCACCTTGCAGATCATGTCGGGCGACCGCAAAGCCATTATCGGCCCGAACGGCGCCGGCAAAACCACGCTGTTCAACGTGATCACCGGCATCCACCCGGCGACCTCCGGCAGCGTCGTGCTGTTCGGGCAGGACGTGACCAGCTGGCCGAGCCACCGGCGCACCGCGCTCGGCATGGCGCGCACCTTCCAGGTCACCAGCCTGTTTCCCAAATTGACCGTGCTCGACAATGTGCTGCTGGCGATCGAGGGCTTAAGGCCGTCGAAATTCGTGATGTGGCGCTTCCTGTCGTCTTATCGTGAGATCTACGACAAGGCTTTTCGCCTGCTCGAGGACGCCCAATTCCTCGACCGCAAGGATGTGGAAGTGCGCAATCTTTCGCACGGCGAGCAACGCCAGCTCGAAATCGTGCTCGGGCTCGCCAGCGATCCGAAAATCCTGCTGCTCGACGAGCCGGCCGCCGGCCTGTCGTCGGGAGAATCGACGGAAATGGCTGCGTTCCTGATGAAGCTCGATCCGAAACTCGCGATCCTCTTGATAGAACACGACATGGACGTTGTGTTTGACGTGGCCTCAGAGATTTCAGTTCTGCATTTCGGCGAAGTGCTGGAGACCGGCACGCCGCAGCAGATTCACGACAGCGCGCGCGTGCAGGAAATTTATTTGGGGACCGGGTGAGCGATGCTCTGTCTGCCTCGCCATGCATTCGGCTTTCACCTCTCCCATGGGGAGACGTCGACGCGCCAACGGGTGCGCGCAAAGCGCGGCCCGATGACAGGCTCCGCGCGGCGGGTGAGGGCTTACAGCTCATCGAGAGTCTGTAACCCCTCACCCCAACCCTCTCCCTTCGGGAGAGGGAGCGCGCCGCATTTTGCGCGACTGCATCAATTCACGACATACGCGCGCTGAGCCATGTCGATCCTCGAAGTCCACGACATCCACACTTATTACGGCGACGCTTACGTGCTGCAGGGCCTTTCGCTCGCGCTCGAGCAAGGGCAGATTCTCGGACTGCTCGGCCGCAACGGCGTCGGCAAAACCACGCTGGTGAATTCCATCGTCGGCTTCAACCCGCCGCGCCGCGGCAAGATCGTGTTCAAGGGCGACGACATCACGCACACTTCTTCATTCGAAACCGTGCGCGCCGGCATGGGCCTGGTGCCGCAGGGGCGCCGCGTGTTTCCCACCCTCGGCGTCGAGGAGAACCTGCTGGTCGCCGAGCGCAGCCAGGATCGGCACGGCTGGTCGCTCGAGCGCGTCTACAAGCTGTTCCCGCGCCTCGAGGAGCGCCGCGTGCAGCGCGCCAAGACCTTGTCGGGCGGCGAGCAGCAGATGCTGGCGATCGGCCGCGCGCTGATGACCAACCCCGATTGCCTGATCATGGACGAGCCTTCGGAGGGCCTCGCGCCGATCATCATCCAGGGCCTGTGGGAGGCGATCGGCAAGCTGAGAGAGCAAGGCCTCTCCATCCTGCTGGTCGAGCAGAACGCCAACCTCGCGCTCAAGCTCGTCGATTTCGTGCACGTGATGAGCAAGGGGCAGGTCGTGTTTTCCGGTAAGCCCGGCGAGCTCAAGGCGAACGACAAGGTGAAGGCGAGTTATTTGGGGATTTGAGGCCAAGGGACCGGCGATGTCGACGGCGAAGGTCATGCCGACATTCTCTGGCACGACGACAACGGCCAGGTGGCGGTCTGGCTCATGGACAATGCCGGCCTGAGAACCGCGGCTAAAACCGTCGGTGCGGCGATCGCGCCCTGGACCTTCGCCGGGATCGGCGACTTCGACGGCGACAGCAAGGCCGACGTTCTCTGGCGCAACACAACGACAGGCGCGGTGGTGATCTGGAAGATGAATGGCGTGGCTGCGCCCAAATTCCTCAACGCCGGCTCGGCCACCACCGACTGGGTGATCGAGCGCGTGGGCGATTTCGATGGCGACGGCAAGGCCGACATTTTATGGCGTAACAGCAATACGCATCAGGTCATGGTGTGGCTGATGAATGGCGGAAACCTCAAGTCGCCCTCCAAGGTGATCGGCTCAGCGACAAGCGACTGGAGCACGGTCGGCACGGGCGATTTTGACGGCGACGGCAACAGCGACGTGCTCTGGTACCAGACCGGCGGCAAGGTCGCGATCTGGAGAATGCACGGGACCAATGCGCCGACATTCCTCAATGCCGGCTCGGCGGCGACCAGCTGGCATGTGCAAGGAACGGGCGACTACGACGGCGACGGTCATGCCGACATTCTCTGGCGCAACGACAACGGTCAGGTGGCGGTCTGGCTGATGGACAATGCCGGCCAACGGACAATGGCCAAAACCGTCGGCACGGCAACGACCGACTGGCAGATTCAGCCGTGATGGAGCTGATTGCCTGTCGAGCCTAATGCCGATCTTGCGCTCAAGGTCGTCGCCTTTGTGCACATGATGAGCAAGAACCAGGTGGCGTTTTCTTGCAACCCCGCCGAGCTCAAGGCGAACGAAGGTGAAGGCGCATTATCTGGCGATTTGCGGCGTCCGGCATTCCCGTGCTCGCAGCGTGGGCCAAGGCGCGTCAGCGCCGTGCCCATCACTCGCCGGACAATGCGGCGGTCGTATCGCGCAGATCGCCGCGCCGGTCCTCCGGCAACTCGCCGCGCTTCACCTCGCGATGGAGAGCTGCTGTGCGGCATGTGCGCCATTGTAGGCGCGCGCTGCCATTGACACGAAGCAATCCATTGCAATTTTTTAGCTCTTAATTTCTGAATATTAGAATCATCGGTTTCCTCTGTCCGGATAATTGACGCGCGTGGTAATCTCATCGTACTTTTAGTTGCTGATATTGTGGGCGAATCTAGGAGGAAGCGATGCGGTGCCGTGATTTGTTCGGGCTGGGTTCACCCGCCGGCAGTGGGTTTTCTTTGTTCGCGCTGCCACTCATCATCGTGACGCTTGCCACTTCGGCATTTGCACAACCATCCTCAACTGAGCCTGTGACTTCTTCGCCCCCGGCAAGCGCGCAGCCTCCGTCCGCACATAGCCTAAAGGAGTGGCACGCCCGCATGCGGCAGGTTCCCCTGCCGAAGAAGGGCTGCTTCACCTCCTCATATCCGAGCACCGAGTGGCGGGAGGTGCCGTGCGCGACTCCACCGGCACGCCCGTATCCACCCGCACGCGGGCCTCTGCCCCTCACCGTCGGCAACGGCAATGATGTCTCGGCCGAGGTGACGGGCCACATATCCACGGCGGTAGGGTCGTTCGATAGCGTCACCGGCGTGACGAGCGAAACTGGACAGGTAAATGGAGCGGGAGGACAGGTTGCCAATATTTTTTCGCTTCAGCTCAACACGAACTTTTTCTCCGGTAGCCCGACCTGCAATGGCGCCGCAAATCCGTCGACGTGTCTGGCCTGGGAGCAGTTCGTGTACTCCAACGGCGAGAGCGGTTCGTTCTCGGGCTTCGCATTCATCCAGTATTGGCTAATCCACTACAACACGACTTGTCCTTCGGGTTGGAACACGTTCACCGCGGGTTCCGAAACCTATTGTTGGATGAATAGCACCGACGGCGTGAGCGTCCCAAACCAAGTGATCGCAAATCTCGGCAATCTAAGCGTGACCGGCCAAGCCATTTCGGGGGGGTCGGATGCCATCATCGTGGGGACGGGCAGCAATCTTTACTCGGCGCAGGGCCCGGACAGCGTTCTCGTTCTGGCGCAGGGCTGGCAGGAAGCCGAGTTCAATATCGTCGGCGACTGTTGTGGCTCCCAGGCTAACTTCAACAGCGGATCGACGATCGTCGTCAGGACGAGTGTGGATTCCGGCACCCTGAGCGCTCCCTCCTGCGATGGTCAAGGCTTCACGGGAGAAACGAACAATCTCAGCTTTGGGGGGGCCCCTTCAGCTGAACCGGGCTCGTTGCCGGCAGTAGTGTTCACGGAGAGCAGCGCCGGCGGCGCGCCATCGGCGTGCGCCTCCGCGAACACCGTCGGGAGCAGCGCGGTTCTGCACGACTTTGTCGATTTCAGTAGCGACAACAAGAGCGACGTGCTGTGGCGCGACACCACCGGCAAGTTGGTGATCTGGAGGATGAACGGCGTGCAGGCGCCAACATTTGTCAATGCCGGTTCGGCAACAACCGACTGGCAGGTCGTCGGTAATGGCGACTTTGACGGCGACAGCAAGCCCGACATTCTCTGGCGCAATGACACCAGCCACCAAGTGGCGGTCTGGCTGATGAACGGCGCGCAGAAAACCATGTCCAAGGTAATTGGTTCGGCGACAAGCGACTGGACCGTTGGCGGAACAGGAGACTTCGACGGCGACCACAAGGTCGACGTTCTCTGGCACCAGACCAGCACCGGCAAAGTGGCGATCTGGAAGATGAATGGCGCGCAGGCTCCAACATTTCTGAATGCCGGTTCTGCAACAACCGACTGGCAGGTCGCTGGTGTTGGGGATTTCGATGGCGATGGTATGGCCGACATCCTCTGGCGCAATACCACCGGTCAGGTGGCGGTCTGGCTGATGAGCGGCGCGCATAGAAATGCGTCCAAAGTTGTCGGCTCGGCGACGAGCGACTGGAAGATCGTCGGAATAGGCAACTTCGACGCCGATAATAAGGCTGACATTCTTTGGTACCAGACCAGCACCGGCAAGGTGGTGATCTGGAAGATGAACGGTGTGCAGGCGCCCTCATTCCTCAATGCCGGCTTTGCACCAACGGTCTGGCAGGTCGCCGGGACCGGCGACTTCGACGCAGATGGTATCAACGACATTCTCTGGCGAAATAGCGGCAACGGCCAAATAGCGGTCTGGCTGATGGACAATGCCGGCCAGCGGACAATGGCCAAAACCGTCGGCACGGCAACTACCGACTGGCAGATTCAGCCGTGATGGAGCTGATTGCCTGTCGAGCCTAACGTCAATCTTGCGCTCAAGGTCGTCGCCTTTGTGCACGTGATGAGCAAGGGCCAGGTGGTCTATATCGGCCGGAAGAGTTCAAGGCGGACGATCAATTGAAGGCGAATTACTTGGGGATTTAACGGAGTCGTCCCCGTACGTTGCGTTGCCACAGACTCGTTGGAATCAAGAATAATGCTATAATTTTTCACGGCACCTAACGGCCGCTCGACTATGTGGCCCTGCGGTGCCACGCAGGTCGCATCGTTGGGGGTCACAATGCACAACCTTGGCGCGCTCAAACTCAATTCGCGCGACCGCGTTGCCGTATTTCTGTGCGCGCTGCTAGTCCTTACCCCGGCATTTGCCGTTTCGGCCATTGCGCAGACATCCGCAGGCCCAGCGGTGCCCACTTCCCCGCCGGCGATCGCGCAGCCGCCTTCTGTGCAGAACTTGAAGGATTGGCACGCCGGCATGCGGCGCATTCCCCTGCCCAAGAAGGGATGCTTCACCTCCGCATTTCCGCGTACCCAGTGGCAGGAGGTACAGTGCACGACAGCGCCGGCTCGCCCCTATCCACCGGCGCGCGGGCCGCGGCCTGCCACCGTCGGCAACGGCAACGACGTCGTGGCTCAGGTGACGGGCCACATATCTACGGCGGTCGGATCCTTCGACAGTGTCACCGGCGTGACAAGTGAGAACGGATACGTCGGCGGCAACCCGCCGCTGGTCGCCGACACCTTCTCACTGCAGCTCAACTCGAGCTTTTTTACCACTTCGACCTGCAACGGCGCAGCAGACCCGTCTGCGTGCCTGGGCTGGCAACAGTTCGTTTACTCCAACTCGGGCCAAGCATTCATGCAATATTGGCTGATCAACTACGCAACGACGTGCCCACCGGATTGGGACAAGTTCGGGAGCGATTGCTTCAGAAACAGCGACGCCGTCTCCATCCCCGCCCAGACGATCGCTAACTTGGCCAAGCTAAGCCTGACAGGCCAGGCTAGTTCGGGCGGCATGGATACGATCATTTTTTCGACAGGTAGCAATCTCTACTCGGCGCAGGGGAACGACAGCATCCTCAATCTGGCGCAAAGCTGGCAGCAGGTGGAGTTCAACATCGTCGGCGACTGCTGTGGGACTGAGGCCAACTTCAACAATGGATCGACGATCGTAGTCAGGACGAGCGTAGATTCCGGGAGCGCGAGCATTCCTTCCTGCCATGGTGGAGGATTTACGGGCGAGACGAACAATCTGAGCTTTGCCACAGCCCCTACCGCAAACGCGGAGCGCTTGCCGGCGATCGTATTCACGGAGAGCAGCGCTGGGGGAGCAAATTCGCCCTGCGACGCCACGACTGCCGTCAGGAGCGTCGCTGTCGTTGGCGATTTCGACGGCGACGGCAAGAGCGACGTGTTATGGCGCAATACAAATGGTGCGGTGGCAATCTGGAAGATGAACGGCGTAAAAGCGCCGTCCTATCTCTTCCCCGGCTCGGCGGCCGCCGCTTGGCACATCATCGGTTCCGGCGATTTCGATGGTGAAGGTCATGCCGATATTCTCTGGCACAACGACAACGGCGGGGTGGCGGTCTGGCTGATGGACAATGCCGGCGCCAGGAGCGCGGTGAAAGTGGTCGGCACGGCGATCGCGCCGTGGATGTTCGCCGGGATTGGCGACTTTGACGGCGACGGCAAGGCTGACATTCTCTGGCGCAACACCACGACCGGCGCACTGGTGATCTGGAAGATGGATGGCGTGGCTGCGCCGAAATTCCTCTACCCCGGCTCGGCCACGACCGATTGGGTGATCGAGCGCGTGGGCGACTTCGACGGCGATGGCAAGGCCGACATTTTATGGCGCAATAGCAATACGCATAAGGTTGTGGTGTGGCTGATGAATGGCGGACACCTCAAATTGCCGGCCACAGTGATCGGCACAGCGACGGACGACTTGAGCGCCGTCGGCACGGGCGATTTTGACGGCGACGGCAACAGCGACGTCCTCTGGTACCAGACCGGCGGCAATGTCACGATCTGGAGTATGCACGGGACCAACGCGCCGACAACCATCAATGCCGGTTCGGCGACGGCCGACTGGCACATCGAGGGCACGGGCGACTTCGACGGCGAAGGTCATGCCGACATTGTCTGGCGCAACGACAACGGCAAGGTAGCGGTCTGGCTGATGGACAATGCCGGCCAGCGGACAGCGGTCAAGATCATCGGATCCGCGACGACCGACTGGCAGATTCAGCCGTAATGGGATGACTGCCCATTGAGCAGAACGCCAAGCTCGCACTTAAGGCGAACGACCAGGTGAAGACGAATTAAAATCCGACCTCACACGCGCGCCGCTGCATCTGTCGCGAGCGTTGATTCATTATCCGCAACCGCGGCGCTACGGTTGTTGCGCGGCAGGCCGTGCACGTAGCGGCTCCGCACCGGCGATTCCTTCCGTCGAACCGGCTCACGCGGCGGCGCCTGCCAAGCGCCGCTGTCGATCGCCGCGATCTGTTTCTCCGATACCGCCATGACAAAGCGCGAGAACGGCCCGAGATGCAGATACATCGCGGCCAGCATGCCGACATAACCGAGGAATTCCGGGTAATGCCGCACGCCTTCGTAAAATACGCTGCAGAAATGCGGCAGCACGCGCGGCTGCCATACGGCGATCCGCCAAAGGAGCCGCAAGAACAATTTGAGATCGAACAGCGAAATGCCGGCAATGCTGGGCGGCGGCGGATCTGGACTCGGACTGCACTCGAGCGGTTTGCGGTCGACCATGCGCATGATTGTGCGGACGCGCTTGTAATAGGCGGCCGGATCGTAGATGCGCTCGAGCACCTTCTTGTTGTCGACGAGGATGTCGCGGCGGTTACGGGCGGTGTGGAAATTGAGCCCCCAGACTGACCAATCGGCACCGCCCATGGCGACGCGGTCCTCGGTATAAGTAATGGGAAACACTCGGCCTTCTTCGGTGAGACGCCGGGTCAGCTGCGTATTAGGGAGCGCATAGAGCAGGCTCACCGTGCACACCGGAATAGACGCCTCTTCGATGAATTCGATCATCTTGTCGGCGATGCTGCCCTTCTCGCTGTCGAAGCCGATGATGAATCCGGCAGCCACAATCAATCCGGACCGATTGATCTTGTGAACTCCTTCGACAATGCTGCGGCGGGTATTCTGCTTCTTCTGCGTCGCGACGAGCGTATCGTCATCCGGGCTTTCGATGCCAATAAACACCGCGAAGAAATTGGCCTCGTGCATCAGTGCAAGCAGTGCATCATCGTCGGCGAGGTTTATTGAAGCCTCGGTGCTGAACTCAAAAGGATAGCCGCGCGCCTTCTGCCAGGCGATCAGATGCGGCAAGAATGTTTTCACGGCCTTCCTGTTGCCGACGAAATTGTCGTCGACGAAATCGACCAGCCCACGATGGCCGGTCTGGTAGATGGTTTCAAGCTCGCGCAGCACCTGCTCATGTGTCTTGGTGCGCGGCGCTCGTCCGTAGAGCTCGATGATGTCGCAGAATTCGCAGGTGAACGGACAACCGCGGGAGAATTGAACGCCTAAATAGGCGTAGTGCTCGCGCTTGAGCAGGTCGTAGCGCGGAACCGGCGTCTTCGTCACATCGACCTTGAACTTCTCGGCCTCGAAGACGCCTTTGCGCACGCCGGCATCCCAAGCGGCGATGAACTTATCGATGATGCCTTCGGCTTCGCCGAGCACGCGGAAATCGGCCGCGGCATAGATTTCCGGGATCGACGATACGTCCGGCCCGCCGACCACGACCGGCTTTCCCTGCGCCTGGCCGAGCGCGATCACTTCGACCGCATCCCAGCGCTGCGGCAGCATGCCGCCGGTCATGATCATGTCGGCCCAGCGCAGATCGTCGACCGTCAATTCCTCGGTATTGCGATTGATCAGGCGGCATTCCCAATGCGGCGGCAAAAGCGCCGCCACAGTGATCAGGCCGAGCGGAGCCGACGGGAAGCGAGCGCCGTAGATTTCGCACGCCGCGGTGAATTCCCAAAATGACTGGCCGCAGAAGCGCGGAACAACCAAAAGCACGCGGCAAGTATTCGGCATTGCGACGCCCCTTCACAACCGCCTTTCAGCACTCTTTATAGCACAGCCGCCGCCGTCGAAAAAGCAATGTCGCGGGACAATTCAGCGAGGTTTGTCGCCGGCGAGCGTCAGGCGATGCATGACGCGGCGAAAACCGCGGTAATCGTTGATCGGATTGTGCAGGACGCAACGGTTGTCCCAAAACGCCAGCGAGCCGACGCGCCAGTTGAAGCGGCAAGTGAACTCGGGACGCACTTGGTGCTGGAACAAATAATCGAGGATCGGCGCGCTCTCTTCTTCGCTCATGTCCTTGAAGCGCACCGTGTGGCCGATATTGACGTAGAGCGCCTTGCGTCCGGTCTCCGGATGCGTGCGCACCACCGGATGCTCGCTGACGTATTCCTTCTTGGCTTCCGTCTTGGCGCCGTCGCGCAAACGGTCCTCGCGCGTGCGCGTGACATCGGCTTTGGCCGAGTGATTGATCGCGATCATGCCGTCCAGCATGCGCTTTAGGCCATCGGACAGGGTTTCGTAAGCAAGATAGCCGTTGGCGAACAGCGTGTCGCCGCCGCGCGGCGGCACCTCGCGCGCAATCAGCATGGTGCCCATCGGCGGGATTTCGAGGTAGCTCGTGTCGCTATGCCAGATGCCGCCGAAATTCTTGGTTTCGTGCTCGAGTTTGACGACTGGAATGATCTCCGGAAAGCCATCGATGCCCTTGATGAAGGGATATTCGATCACATCACCGAAGCGCTTGGCGAAGGCGAGAAATTTCGCCGGCGGCAGATGCTGGTCACGGAAGAAGATGACGCCGTGCTCGAGCCAGGTCTCGCGAATGGCGGCGATGACATTGTGGCCCGGCTCGTCGCTAAGGTCGATGCCCAATATCTCGGCGCCGACCGAGCCGGAAAGGGGTCGTACCTCGAATCCGTTCGCCGCCATCCGCGTGCTCCATTCCCAGGAAGTTTCTTATACAATGAATATCTAGCACGGCCCCCTGTCGTCTGCCCACCATTCGGGTCACGTGGCGCCACAACGCGGCAACCGGGCTTTACATGGTGGAACACATTGACGGATGATGGGATTGGTTCGCTGCGGTGGGGCACGGCGGGCCGCGAAAAAACTCTTTAAGTCCGGTCGGCCGCGCAGGCCAGTCAAAAAGCCGAACAAGGCCGCTCAAAAAACAGCCCCGCCAGGGGCGCATCAGGGAGGGATGAAAATGTCTCGCAAGTTCACTCGCCGCAATTTCATGGCCGGCACCGCTGCTGGCGCCGCGCTGGCAACGTTTAAATTTCCCGCGCCGGCAATCGCGCAAGCCGCGCCGTTCAAGCTCGGTTTGCTCACGGTCAAGACCGGCGGCCTAGCGGAAGGCGGCATCCAGATGGAGCAGGGCGTCGTCACCTGGCTGAAGGAGCACGACTACAAGATGGCCGGGCGTAAGGTCGAGTTCTTCTCCGCCGACACCGGCGGCAAGCCGGCCGGCACCAAGACGAAGGCGCAGGAACTGATCGAACGCGACAAGGTCGACGTTATCCTTGGGCCCCTCGCCGCTTTCGAGCTGCTGGCGATCTCCGACTATATCCGCGAGCACAAGACGCCGACGCTCAGTCTCGCCGGCGCCGACGATCTCACCCAGCGCAAGCCGAATCCTTATTTCCTGCGCCCCTCGGCGACTTCCTCGCAAGCCGAGCAGCCTATGGGTCATTACGCGGCGACGGTGCTGGGCAAGAAGCGCGCTATCACCATCGATTGGGATTTCGCCTTCGGCTACGAGCAGGAAGGCGGCTTCCAATCAGCCTTTGAGAAGGACGGCGGCTGCGTCGTCAACAAGCTGTGGACGCCTTTGGGCACGCCCGACTACACGCCGTATATCGCCCAGATCAAGGAATGCGACGTCGTCAACCAAGGCTTCCCCGGTTCGGCGCCGCTGCGCTTCCTCAAGCAGTACGCGAGCTTCGGGCTCAAATATCAGCTGGTCACCGGCGAGACCGGCGGCGACGACGCGTTGCTGCAGTCTTTCGGCGACTGGGCGGTCGGCATGTATAGTTGCTGCCCGTACACGCTCGACCTCGATACCGACGGCAATAAGAAGTTCATCGCCGCGATCCGCAAATATTTCAACGTTGTTCCCGGATTCTACGCCGCCGGCCTCTACGTCAACGCCGACGTGGTCAATGCCGGACTGGAAGCGGTGAACGGCGACACCGGCGACAAGGAAAAGCTCATGGCCGCGCTCAAGGCCGTGAACCTGAAGGACACGCCGCGCGGGCCGATCCACTTCGACCATCTCGGCAATGTGGTAGGCAACTTCTACATCCGCCAAGTCGAGAAGAAGTCGGACGCGCCTTACGGCCTCAAGTACTGGAACAAGACGGTCAAGACCTACGAGAACGTCAGCCAGTTCTGGACCTGGCCGGAGAAGGAGTTCCTCGCGCATCCGGTCTATTCGCGCAACTATCCGCCTTTGAAGAAGTGCTGATCGGCGATTGACGCTTGTCCCGCTCCTTCCCGCGCAAACGGGAATCCAGAGCCAAGTTGCAAAGCGAGCGAATTTGGCTCTGGGTCCCAGCTTTCCGCCTTCGCGCTCCGCGCTTCCGGCGGACTGAAACCCCGGCGAAGCTCGCATAACGAGCGAAGCCTGAGTCGCGGGGACGAGCGGACAGACGGTTCAATAGCGGAATAATGAAATGACCTTCTGGCTGCTGCTGACGGTCAACAGCGTCACCTTCGGCAGCCTATTGTTTCTGTTGGCGGCGGGTTTCTCGCTGATCTTCGGGTTGATGCGCATCCCCAACCTGACGCACGGCTCGCTGTTCATGCTGGGCGCCTATTTCGGCGCCACCATGGTCGGCGGCTTGCTCAGCATCGAGTTCGATTTCTGGGTCGCGGCGCTGATTGCGGCGATCCTGGTTGCCGCGTTCGGTGCGATCGTCGAGCGATTCCTGTTGCGGCGGCTGCCGGGCCAGCAGATCGCGCAGGTGCTGGCGACGCTCGGCATTTCATTCATGGTCGCCGATTTCTGCCTGATGGTCTGGGGCGGCGACCCCATCAACGTCGCCACGCCCGACAGCCTGACCGGATTTATCCGCTTGGGACCGATGGTGTTCCCGAACTACCGGCTGGCGGTCATCGCCATCGCGGTGGTGGTGGCGATCGGACTGTGGCTGCTGCTCGACCGCACACGGCTCGGCGCCATGATCCGCGCCGGCGTCGACGATCCCGATATGGCGCGGGTGGTCGGCATCCGCGTATCGCAGCTTTTCACCATCGTCTTCTCGCTCGGCGCCGCGCTCGCCGCCTTTGCCGGCATCATCGGTGCGCCGATCCTGTCGGTCTATCCCGGCATCGACCAGGACATGCTGCCGCTGGCGCTCGTGGTGGTGATCCTCGGCGGCTCGGGCAGTCTGCTCGGCAGTTTCGTCGGCAGCATTATCATCGGCTTTATTTATAATTTCGGCCAAGCGCTGCTGCCGGAGCTTTCTTATTTCGTGCTGTTCCTGCCCATGTTGCTGGTGCTGCTGGTTCGTCCGCAAGGCCTGTTCGGCAGGTTTGTGCCATGAACGCGCGCGTCGTCGCCATTGTCATCGCGCTCGCCGCGCTCGCGACATTGCCGCATTGGATCCAAGGCGATTATTACATCAACGTCTCCAGCCAGATCCTGTTCTCCGCGATTTTCGCGCTTGGCCTGAACGTACTTGCAGGTTATGGCGGCCTGGTCTCGCTGGGCCATGCCGGACTCTTGGGCATCACGGCTTACGCCGTAGGCTACACGTTGCAGGCGGGCTTCGGGCATCCCGTCGCCATTCTCGCCGGTATCGTCATCGGTGTCGCTTCGATGGCGGTCTATGCCGTGCTGTCGCTGCGTGCGACCGGCATCGGCTTCATTATGATCACGCTGGCGCTCGGCGAGATCATCTGGGGCCTCGCTTACCGCTGGATCGGCATCACCAACGGCGACAACGGCATCAGCCTGCACGGCCGCCCGCAACCGTTTGGGCTGTCGCTCAACTCACCGGCGGCATTCTACTACATGACGCTGGTCGTGTTTTTGATCTCGCTGGCGGCCATGACGATGTTCGTTCGCTCCCCGCTCGGCGCCGCGCTGATGGGAACCCGCGACCAGCCGCGCCGTATGAACGCTCTCGGCTACCACGTCTGGGCGATCCGCTTCTGGGCCTGCTTGTTCTCCGGTCTGCTGACCGCGGTCTCGGGCATCCTGTTCGTCTACTACACGCAGTTCATCAGCCCGCAGGCGCTCGACCTTACATCTTCCGCCGAGGTGTTGCTGATGGTGATCGCCGGCGGCGCCGGCACGCTGTTCGGGCCGGTCGTCGGCGCCGCGCTGGTGGTGATCGTCAAGAGCGTGGTCAGTGCTTATGTCACACGCTGGAACATGCTGCTCGGCGCCATCTTCGTCGTCATCGTCATCTTCATGCCAGAAGGCATCGTCCCCGGCACGGTGCGGCTGTGGCGCGCGGCGCGGCGCCGGTTCGTGCCGACAGCCGCGCCGGCGAGCAAAGCGGGGGCGCCACCATGAGCGCCCTCACCGTCAAGAACCTCTGCAAGGCCTTCGGCGGCCTGCAGGTGACCACGCACGTCAACCTCAGCGTCGAGCCGGGAGAACGGCGGCTGATCATCGGGCCGAACGGCGCCGGCAAGACCACTTTATTCAATTTGATCACCGGCGAGATCAGCCCGGATGCCGGGTCGATCGAACTGTTCGGCCGCGACATCACGCATGTGCCGAGCCGACAACGCCCGCACCTCGGCATGGCGCGCACCTATCAGGTCATCACGTTGTTCCCGCACGACACCATCGTGCACAATGTCTCACTGGCGCTGTTAGGGCTGTCGCCGCTGCGCTGGAATCCGTTCATCGATATGAGACGGCAGGGCCATATCGTCGAGGATGCGCGCGCGGCGCTGGCGCGCGTCGGGCTCGCCGATATCGCCGAGCGGCCGCTGGCGCAGACCTCCTATGGCGAACGCAGACGCGTCGAGATCGCCATGGCGCTGGCGCAGAATCCGAAAGTCATGTTGCTCGATGAGCCCTTCGCCGGGCTTTCCATCGACGAGCGCCGCGACGTGCAGCAGTGCCTTACGGCAATCTCGCGCGACGTCACCATGGTGATGATCGAGCACAACATGGACGTGGCGCTGGAATTCGCCGAGCGCATCACGCTTCTGCACTTCGGCGAGGTGATCGTCGAAGGCAGCCGCGCCGAGGTGGTCGCCGACCCGCGCACCCGGGAGGTCTATCTTGGCCGCTAGCGCCCTCGCTTTGCGCGCGATCGAAGCCTATTACGGCGACAGCCATGTGCTGCAGAACGTTTCGTTCGAGCTCGGCGAGGCGCGCATGCTCGGCTTGCTCGGCCGTAACGGCGCCGGCAAGTCGACCTGCATGAACGTCACCATGGGCCTCTTGCCGCCGCGGCACGGCGATGTTTTGGTGTTCGGCGACGCGGTGACCGGCTTTTCGCCCGAAATGATCGCGGTGCGCGGGGTGGCGCTGGTGCCGCAAGGGCGCCGCATCTTCAAGAGTCTCACCGTGCGCGAAAATCTCATGGTCGCCGCGCGCAAGCCGGCAAACGGTAAGCATGCACCGTGGACCTCCGATACGGTGTTCGCCATGTTCCCGCGGCTCGCCGAACGGCACAGTCAGATCGCCGCGCATCTCTCGGGCGGCGAGCAGCAGATGCTGGCGATCGGCCGCGCGCTCATGGGCAATCCACGCGTGCTGCTGATGGACGAGCCGTCGGAGGGCCTGGCGCCGCAGATCGTTACCGAAGTGATGGCCACTATCCGTAAGCTGAAGGAAGGCGGCTTGTCGATCGTATTGGTCGAGCAGAACCCCAAGCTGGTGTTCGAAATCGCCGATGACATCGTCATTCTCAACAGCGGGCGCGTGGCGGTGGTCTCAACGCCTTCGCAGCTGGACAAGGATGGCGTCGACTTGAGGCAGCATCTCGGAGTCTTTTGACGCATATTCACATGGTCATGGCCGGGCTTGACCTGGCCATCCACGTACTGGATGAAAAGCGTGGATGCCCGGCCCAAGGCCGGGCATGACGTATCAAAAGAGGCAACGCGAAATGGACAGCATTTGGAACAATTATGAAAACACCGCGGCGCGCCGGCATGGCAAGCCCGGCCGCGAGCTGCGGCCGAAGAGCGTCACCATCGATTGCCACACCCACGTCGCGGTGCCGCGCGCGGCCGAATTCATCAAGCCGCATCTCGACGTTGCCACCATTCCACTCGCGCATTTCTCGTCAGCCGAGACCAAACAAGTCAACGCCAAGCAGGAAGCCGATATCCGTTCGCGCATCACCGGCTATGACGACCGCTTCGCCGACATGGACAAGATGGGCGTCGACATGCAGCTCATCTTGCCGCCGCCGCCGCAGCTCTATCACACTGTCGCGCTCGAATATGCAGTGCCGGCCGCGGCGATGATCAATGACGGCATCGGCGAATTCGTATCCAAGCACAAGGACCGCTTCATTCCGACCGGCACGGTGCCGATGCAGGATGGCAACGAGGCGGCCAAGGAGTTGGAGCGCTGCATCAAGACGCTCGACTTCAAGGGCGTTGAGATTCTCACCAACGTCGCCGGCAGGGAATTGTCCGATCCCGCTTTCGCCCCGTTCTGGAAGAAGGCCGAGGAACTCGGCGCCCTCGTCATCATCCATCCCAACGGATTCACCGAAGGGCAGCGGCTCTCGCGCTTCTATTTCAACAACATCATCGGCAACCCGTTCGACACCACGGTCGCCCTGCACTATCTCATCTTCGACGGCGTGCTGGAGCGCCATCCCAACCTGAAGATTCTGGCGGTGCACGGCGGCGGCTATCTCGGCGCCTATTCCGGCCGCATCGATCATGCTTGGGGCGCGCGCTCCGATTGCCACGCGGATCTGCCCAAGCCGCCGACCGAATATCTCAAGAAAATCTATTTCGACACCGTGGTGTTCACGCCGCTGCAGCTCGAAGCGCTGGTGAAGACCTTCGGCGCCGATCACGTCATCATGGGGACGGATTATCCCTTCGATATGATGGAGTTCGACCCTATCGGGCACCTTGCGTCGGTTGCAAGCTTCGACGACTCGACGCGCGCGGCGGTGGCGGGCGGGAATTTGAAGAGGCTTTTGAATCTCTGACCGCTATAGCGGCGAGGCAAACTCCGTTCATTCCCGCGTAAGCGGGAATCCAGTTTTTGCTGGGTCCCCGCTTTCGCGGGGACGAACGGGGGTCAGCATCACGCATACAAAAAATCCAGGACCGCGGTCTCCGCGATCACCGCGCCGTCGGTGCTGTGCAAGCCGGCGCGGGCCTGCTCTTCCTGCGTGCGGGCCGCCTGGAGATAAGCACCGAGATGGCGCGCGCGCTCGATGATGCGGGAGTTTTCGCGCAAGCGGGCCGCCTCGAAACGCCTGAGCGCGGCCGGCACTTCAGGTTCGGCCTGCAGCGCCTCGGCTAGCGCCGCCGCGTCGTCCGCCGCCTTCGAGACGCCGGCCGCGACATGCGGGCGCGCGACGAAGGCGGCGTCACCGAGGATCGCCACCCGGCCGAACGCCATGTGAGGCGATTCGAGATCGTAGATCGGCTGCAGAATCGGCTCATCGATCAGGTGGACGATCTGGCGGAACTGCGGCGCCAGCAGTCGCTCGGCGTCGGCGCGCATCTCGGCGATCGCTTCGCGCCGGATCAACGGCGGGGGGATCGAAATCGCATGGGTCACACCGCTCTCATCGGTGAGCAGCCATTGCAATTTAGTGCGCTCGTCTGCCGGCCGGTACCACACGATGTTGTAGCGGCGATGGCCGGGGCGCAGGTCGTTGTCCGGGCCGGCCACCGGGTAGCCAAGGAACTGCTCGCCCGGCGGCAGACCGAACGACATGAACTCGAACAGCTGACGGTGGACATCTGCAGGAAATGCGCTCTCCGCGATCAAGGCGCGCCAGGCTGAATAACCGACATAGAGCGGCACCGTTTCGGGCGATAACTGCTGGCGCACGGTCGAACGGATACCGTCGGCGCCCACCAGCAGATCGGCCGTGATGCTTTCGCCATCGGAAAAATTTGCCACCACAATGTCGGCGCGCGCCTCCAAGCGCGCCAGCCCTCGTCCGCGGTGATAGCGCTCGGGCGGAAAGGCGTCGCGCAGCAGCCGGTAGACCCGCTCCCAGGCAGTAAGTACCTGCGGACAACGCACCTCCTCGGTCACCCTGCCCTGACGATCAAAAATCTTGCGCGTGGTGATCTGCACGCCGAGCGCATCGGTCGCGAGCCCGAGCGCGCGCAACCGCTCGATCAATTCATATTGGGCGACGATGCCGGCGCCGCGGCCGGACAATTCGCTCGCCACCCGCTCGTAAATATCCACCTGCCAGCCGGCGCGCCGCAGCAGCAGCCCGCTGAGCAGCCCGCTCATCGACCCGCCGATGACGATGGCGCGCCTGGACCCGGCCAATTGACCTTCCTCAATCTTTAAGTTCGCCGGACTATGCTATATATGAGTGCAAATATCACTGGAGGAATTTGCCATGGCCCTGACCATGCTCGATAAGGCTGCAGAAAAGAAAGACAAGTCGCCGTGGCCGGCTGATATCGCCGCCGAGTTCGAGCGCGAGAGCAAGAATCCCAACCCCTGCGTCGGCACCGAGCTGCTGTCGGAGAACGAGCGCACGCGGGTCTGGATCATCCGGCTCGCCCCCGGCGAGCGCGTCGGCTTCCATCGCCACGTGCTGGATTATTTTTGGACTTCGGTTAACGGCGGACGCGGCCGTCAGCATGTGCACGACGGCAGCACGGTCGAGTATACCTATCAGCCCGGCGAGACCCGCCACGAGAGCTACGGCAAGGGCGAGTGCAAGGTGCACGATCTGGAAAACATTGGCGACAAGGACATGATTTTCATGACTGTCGAATTCAAAAACAGCGCCAACCAGCCGATGCCGCTGCCGGCGGGCGTGCAACCGCAAGCCGCCGCCGCCTGATCCAAACGAAAGAGCGCAACGCCCGTCCCGGCGGCCCGAGGCGGGCGTTTCGTTTTGCCGCGGGTGGGCAGGTTCGGCTGACCGATCAATGGGCTAGCCAAGCAGGCCCGCTTCCTGCAAACTGCCGCGCAATACCCGGACGGCGGGCTTAAGGGACCCGGCCGGCGGGATCGCCGTGGGGCGAGAAACAAAAAGAGTAGTCAGAGGGGAGTGAAAGCCGGCGGTCTCGCCACCCGATTTGCGTTTGCCTCACGGCGCCTGCCCGGACTGATCGACCGGCGCGGCGGGCCGAGATGAGCGCAAATTGCTGCGGCCTGCGCCGGTCAAGACCCGCATGGAATTCGATCTGCTGATCAATGCGATTATCGCCGGGATTTTGCTCGGCGGTTTCTATGCCGCGGTCACCGCCGGCATTTCGATTTCATTCGGCATGCTCGATATCGTCAACATCGCGCATCCTGCCTTCATCATTCTCGGCTCCTATATCGTCTATATCGTCAATATCAGTTTTGGCCTCGACCCCATCATTGTCAGCATCCTGGTGCTGCCGGCTTTCTACATTTTGGGCGCGGTGGTTTATCAAGTTTATTACCTATCGTTCGAAAAATTCGGCCAAGAATCGCTGCGCGGCCTCGCCTTCTTCTTCGGGCTTTTATTCGTCACCGAAGTGTGCCTGCTGCTCGTGTTCGGCGTCGACTACCGTTCGGTCAATGCCCCCTATATCGGCAGCAGCCTGACCTTCGGCGGCATCGAATTTCCTTATCGCCTGCTGGTGCCGTTCCTGGTGGCGCTGGCGATGTTCGTGGCGCTGCAAATCTTCCTGTCGCACACCTTTATCGGCCGCGCCGTCATGGCGGTGTCGCAGGATCCGATGGCGCTGCGCTTGATGGCCGTGGATCCTACCCGCATCAAGCGCATTGCCTTTGGCATCTCGATCGCCACCGCCTCGCTCGCCGGCGCTTTCCTGATCATCATACAGCCGGTCATCCCGTCGGTCGGGCGCGACTATATTGGCCGCATCTTCGCGATCTGCGTGCTGGGCGGATTGGGCAGCCTGCCGGGCACCATCATCGCGGCCCTGCTGCTCGGGGTGATCGAAAGCATCACGTCGACCTTCTACGGACCGTCCTGGGCGCCCGCGGTGTCGTTCGGCATCTTGTTGCTCACCTTGGCCGTGCGGCCGTCCGGATTGCTGGGACGGTAAGCCTGTGCGGACGCCGGTATTCATTCTTTTGGAGATCGTGATCGGCGCGGCACTTTACCTGCTATTCCGGCGCTATGGCAACGACTACCTGTTTTTCGCCGGTTACACGGTGCTGCAATTCATCGTGCTGGCGACAGCCTGGAATATTCTCGGCGGCTATTGCGGCTATGTGAACTTCGGCACCGCCGGTTTTTTCGCGCTCGGCGCCTATTCGAGCGTCTTCTTTTACACGTTGGCCCAAAGCTTGGAGGACGTGGTGCCGGAATCCCTGCAGGCGCCGCTCAAGGCTATCCTGCCATTGCCGGTCCCGGTTCTCATCATCATCGGCGGCATTGTCGCCGGATTGATCGGGCTCGGCACCGGCTATCTGACGCTGCGGCTGCGCGGCGTGTTCTTCGCCATCGCCACGCTGGCACTTGCAGTCGTGCTGCAGACGATAATGGTCAATTGGGAATTCGTCGGCGGCTCGCGCGGCGCCTATGTCATTCCGCCGAATGCGGTACCGGTTTTCGGGCCCTATATCCAATATCTTTTCGTGCTGATGTCGATCCTTGTGATCATAGCGCTGACCGCCGCCCGCCTGATCGAACGCTCGCGCCTCGGCTATGGTTTCGCCACCATCCGTGACGACGAGCTGGCGGCCGAAGCGTCCGGCGTGCCGACCTTGAAGTTGAAGTTGATCGCCACCGTCGTCTCCGGCGCGCTCATGGGCATGGCGGGTGCGCCGTTTCCTTTCTATATCGGCTATGTCGAGCCGGATTCCGCCTTCAACCTGTCCTATGCGGTGAACGCGATCGCCATGCCGATGATCGGCGGCACCACGTCATGGGTCGGACCGCTGATCGGGGCCATTTTGCTCGGCACGCTGCAGCAGATCGCCACAGTGACAATATCGTCGGCGCTCAATCTGCTGATCGTCGGGCTGCTGCTGATCGGATTCGTCATCGTGGCGCCCAGCGGCATTATCGGGCTGTGGCAAAGCTGGACGAGGAAGAAGACGTCATGATCGTCCCGCTGCTGCAGGTCGATCAGGTCGGCAAGCGCTTCGGCGGCTTTGTCGCGCTGGATGACATCGGCCTCGATATTGCCGAGGGCGAACGCGTCGGCCTGATCGGGCCGAACGGCTCGGGCAAGAGCACGCTGGTCAACTGCATCTGTGGCACGCTGCGCAACGATACCGGCACCGTCACCTTTGCCGGCGAGACTATGGATGGGCTCGCGGCCCACGCGCGCACGCGGCGCGGGCTTGCCCGCAGCTTCCAACTGCCGCGGCCGTTCATGAGCCTGAGCGTCGCGGAGAACATCCGCGTGCCGCTGCTTTATACGGTCAATGCGCGTCAAGGCCCTCATCTTTCGCCGCGTGAACTCGACGACCGCTGCATGGAGCTGCTCAAGCTGGTCGCGCTCGACGCCAAGGGCGGCAAGAACCCGCGCGATCTGACGCAGGTCGAGATGCGCAAGCTCGAGCTCGCGCGCGCCATGGCGGCCGAGCCGAAGCTGTTGATCTCCGACGAGGCCATGGCCGGTCTGTCGCATTCTGAAATCGAGGATATCGTGGCGCTGCTGATCCGTCTCAACGAGCGCGGCATCACCATCATCATGATCGAGCACATCATGCGCGCGGTGATGAGCTTTTCGCAGCGCCTCGTCGTGCTGGTTTCCGGCAAGAAGATCGCCGACGGCAAACCCGACGAGGTTATCAAGGACCAGGAAGTGGTGGGGGCCTATCTTGGCCAGTAGCAGCAACAGCATCACCATCGAGCATGTCGACGCCGCCTATGGCGCGGTGCGCGTCCTGGACGATGTGTCGCTGCGCGTCGCCAGCGGCGAGACCGTGGCGCTGCTCGGCACCAACGGCAACGGCAAAAGCACGCTGATGAAATGCGTGATGGGCATGGTGCAGCCGCGCCGGGGGAAGATCATCGCCGAGATCGACGGGCACAGTCACGACTTGGTCGGCAAGACCACCGAGCAGATCGTCGACCTCGGCATCGCGCTGGTGCCGGAAGGGCGCCGGTTGTTTCCGCGCCAGACCGTGGAGGAAAACCTGCTGCTCGGCGCCAGCCGGCGCAAGGCGCGTCCGCGCATCAAGGACAATATGGATTTTTGCTTCGAGGTTTTTCCGCGTCTGGCCGAGCGGCGCGGCCAGCTCGCTGGCTCAATGAGCGGCGGCGAGCAGCAGATGCTGGCGCTGGCGCGCGCGCTGATGCTCGACCCGCGCATTTTGCTGATTGATGAGCCTTCGGTCGGCTTGGCGCCGGTGCTGGTCAGCCGCACCATCGATGCCATCAAAAAGCTCAAAGACCACTACCGGCTCACCGTGCTGATGGCCGAGCAGAACTTCACGCAGGCGATCCGCATCGCCAACCGCGGGTACGTCATCGTGCACGGCAAGATCGCCTTCGAGGGCGCCTCCGCCGACGAGCTCAACAACAACGATCTGATCCGGCAGTTCTATCTCGGGATGTGATATCAGCCGCATTAAACGATGATTCTCCGGTCATGGCCGGGCTTGGACCGGCCATCCCGCTTAAAGAAGCAGAGAGCCCAATGAATCGGGATCACCGGGACTCGCGCCTTCGGCGCGGCCTGGTGAAAACGCGTGTGCTTCTCTGATGCAGAACGTAACGAACAAAAAAGGCGCCACGAATTCACGCGGCGCCTCTTCACTTTTCGCCAGACTTGCGAGCTACATGTGAGCTTTTTCGTACGGGTAAATCACCTTGCCCGTCTCGTATTCTTTCGGCGAGACGATCGTCTGATAGCTCATGCCGCGCCAGGTATCGAGGCCGTCGCTATCCTTGATGCCGTGGTACTGCACCTGCAGCACGCGCGACTTGGCCCATTCGCCGTTCTTACCGAACTTCACGTCACCCATCACGGTCTTGAAGGTGTGGCTGCGGATGTAGTCGGCAAGCTTGTCGTCGTTGATGCTCTTGGCGCCCTCGATCGCTTGGCCAAGCAGCTGTATGTAGGCATAGCCCCAGCCGCCGAGATAATAGCCGAGCGGATCGATGCCTTCCTTCTTGGCGCGCGCCTGGTATTCGTCGAAGAACTCCTTGGTCCCGTCGTATATCATGGAATCGACCGGCACCCAGAACTCATAGTTCGTGATGCCGTTCAATTTCGTTTTAAGCTTGTTCTTGAACACTGTGGTCTGCAGGCCGACCATGCCGCCGCCGAACATCTTCGGCTTCAGCCCGGCCTCGTTGGCCGCTTCCACGATACCGACCGAATCGGCCGGATAGGCGCAAACCACGACCAGATCGGCGTTGGCCGCCTTGAGCGCCTGCACGATTGGAGTGAAGTCGGTGGTCTTCGGCGGGGGTGGATAGGTCTTATCGTAGACGACCTGGAAGCCGGCTTTCTTGGCGTTGTGCTGGGCGCCTTCGCGGCAGTTCTGCGAGAATTCGGCGTCTGCCGTCGTGATGGCCACCGTCTTCGGCTTCGGCTTCTGCGCGGCCGCAACATCGAAGAAGCCCTGGGTGAATGCCTCCTTCGGCGTCGGCCCGGTTGGCAGCATCGAGAAATATTTCTTGTATTTGAACTTATCGTTGAGCCCCAGCGCAAACAGGCTGATGAACAGCTTGCCCCGGCGGATCACGATCGGCATGGCCGGCGCGTTGTCGTTGGTCGCATAAGGGCCAAGCAGAAGGTCGACTTTGTCGACGTCGAGCAGCTTGGTGTAGATGCCGGGGATTTCCGCCGGCGAGCTCTTGTCGTCGTAATAGACAAGCTGGACGGGACGGCCGAGCAGACCACCGGCCTTGTTGGTCTTCTCCGCCCAGATTTGCATGGCGAGCAGCGCCTGCTTGCCGTTCGGCGACAGAAAGCCGGTCAACGACATGGCAAAGCCGATCTTTATCGGCTGCTTGTCTTGCGCATGCGCGGAGACAACGAACATCGCGGCGCTCGCGAGAGCGATTGTCGCTCCCACGATCGACGCAAAAACCCGCGATTTCAGATAGCGCAGCATATAGCCCTCCCGATGAATGTTATTTTGCGATCATCTTACGCGCATTTCGTAAGCCGGCGCTAGAGGGTCGCGTGCGGCAAAAGTGGGCTAAATCCCCTCCACCATGATGGTTTCCACCTCGCCCGCCCCGCTGCGCCGGAAGGCCGCGGCGCGGTCGTATTCCGGCGAGGTGAAACAAGCTACGCCCTGCTCGAAAGTCGGGAATTCGATCACGATGAAACGCTGGAATTTGTCCGGTCCTTCCATGATCTGAAAACGGCCGCCGCGCGCCAGAACCTTGCCGCCGTATTTGCCGATGATGGCGGGCACCAGGTCGGTGTATTTCTTGTACTCGACCGGATCGTTGATCTTCGAACGCGCTACCCAATAGGCCGGCATGTGACGATTCCCTTTCGCTGCCATGCCCGGCTGGCGCCGGGCACCCCGGTCTTCATTACATGCACTAGGCGCGCGCCAACAGCACGGCGTCGCCAAGCCTCATATGGATGAGAGTTGCGCTCTCGCCCGCTAGGTTGCGTTGCGCGCGTGCAGCGCCATGGCGATCAGCGCCGAGCCGCCGAACACCATGTTGATGCCGACCAATAGACCGATCGCCCAGGCCGCCGTGCTCGGCAGGCCGGCGAAGATCAGCACGGCCAGCACCAGATCGATGATGCCGCTCGCCAGCATCCAACCCCAATTGCCCGACAGTTCGCGCCGATGGTCAAGCGAGAACATGATGGAGGCGACGCCCTCGATGATAAAGAACGCGACCAGAAGGATGGTGAGCGAGAAGGCGCCGACCACCGGTGACGCCAGCAGCCAGATGCCGACCACGATGCCGAGCACCGCGGAAACCAGCGACCACCAGAAGCCCGGCGCATGACGCATCCAAAAAGTGGTGAACAGGCCCATGACGCCGCTGATCAGAAACAGCCAGCCGACCAGGATGGTGATCGCCAAGGTTGCGAGCGGCGGGATGACGATGGCGACGGCGCCGAGGATGACGAGCAGAATGCCCTCGACCAGATAGAGCACCCAATGCTCTTGCAGTGCGCGCGCGACTTGACTTTGAATGCCGGCAATATCGGGTTGATGGGTGGACATGGCAGCCTCCGTTGACCCCCCGTTGGGATCATACACCATTCGCAAGACACCGATATAACGCGCCGGAATGCCCCGGGGTTCGCTGCGCCGCAAGAATGGCGAATTCACCGGGCCTCTTGCGAGCACTGGATTTCGGCCAATGCCGCACGAACCCGCGCATATGAACGACCCGGCCCGTTCGGCGCATTCCGGACGGGGCCGGCATATTGGGGCACCTTCCGCCTATTGGAGCGTGCCGCATGACAAGCTGCTGACGGCACTGCACAGCAGCGAGCACGGGCTGACGCCAATCGCCGCCAGCCGCCGGCTGAAACGCTACGGGCCGAATACGGTCGGCGAGAAAGCGCGCCTTTCCGGCTTCCGGCTTTTCCTGCGGCAATTCGCCAATCCGCTGATCGTCATTTTGATCGCCGCGGCCGCCATCGCCTCGGTGCTCAAGGACTGGACCAATTCGGTCATTATCCTACTGATCGTCATCGGCAGCGGCTTCTTGAGCTTCCTGCAGGAATTCCGCGCCTCGCGTGCGGTCGAGAAGCTGCGCGCGCAGGTTCGGGTCACTTGCACGGTGCTGCGCGCCGGCCGCGACGAGACTATCCCCAGCCGCAACGTGGTGCCGGGCGATATCGTACTGCTCTCGGCGGGCAATCTGATCCCCGCCGACGGCGTGGTGCTCGAAGCCAAGGATTTCTTCGTCTCCCAGGCCGTGCTGACCGGCGAATCGTTTCCGACCGAGAAGACGCCAGGCGTGGTCGGCGAGACCGCGCCGATCGCCGAGCGCAGCAACTGCGTGTTCATGGGTACCTCTGTGCGCAGCGGAACGGCGCGCATGCTGGTCGTACACACCGGCATGAAAACCGAATTCGGCGGTATCGCCGACCGCCTGCGCCTGCGTCCTCCGGAAACCGACTTCGAGCGCGGCATCCGCCGCTACGGCTATTTGCTGATGCGGGTGATGCTGGTGATGACGCTGGTGGTATTCGCCACCAACATATTCCTGGAACGGCCGCCGGTCGACTCGCTGCTGTTTGCGATCGCGCTCGCGGTCGGCATGTCGCCCGAACTGCTGCCGGCCATCGTCACCATCACGCTGTCGCACGGCGCGCGGCAGATGGCGGCGCGCGGGGTCATCGTGCGACGGCTCAACGCCATCGAGAACCTCGGCAGCATGGACATGCTGTGCACCGACAAGACCGGCACCTTGACCGAGGGCGTGCTCAGCCTCGATGCGGCGGTCGATGTCGACGGCCGCCCATCGGCCGAGGCGCTGCGCGCGGCGGCGCTCAACGCCGGCCTGCAAACCGGGCTTTCCAATCCGCTCGATGACGCGATCGTCAAGCGGGCCCGCCAGGACGGCGTCGATGTCGCCGCCTACCGCAAGCTCGACGAGGTCCCTTACGACTTCATGCGCAAGCGGCTCAGCGTGCTGGTGCAGGGTCCGCCCGGCAACGCCGAGACGATGCTGGTGAGCAAAGGCGCCTTGGACAACGTGCTGGAGGTCTGCGATCGGGTCAAAAAGGACGGCAAGGTCATCGCCTTGGACGAAGCCCAGCGCGGCGAAATCGCGCGCCGCTTCGCGGGCTACAGCAAGCAAGGCAACCGTGTGCTCGGCATCGCCGAGAAACCGCTGGCGGCGCACGCCTGTTCGCGCGCCGATGAACGCTCAATGATCTTCGTCGGCTTCCTCTTGTTCCTCGACCCGCCCAAGGAAGGAATTCAAAGGACCCTCGCCGATCTCGCCACGCTCGGCATCAAAGTCAAAGTGATCACCGGCGACAATCGACTGGTGGCCGCCCATGTCGCCGAAACAGTCGGCATGAACTCGCCACGCATCGTCACCGGTAGTGAGCTCAACGAGCTGCGCGACGAGGCGCTATGGCATGTCGCCGAGCGCACCGACGTGTTCGCGGAAATCGATCCCAATCAGAAAGAGCGCATCGTCGTTGCCCTCAAGAAGCTCGGCCACGTGGTCGGCTATCTCGGCGACGGCATCAACGATGCCCCGGCCCTGCACGCGGCCGACGTCGGCATTTCGGTCAATCAGGCGGTGGATGTGGCGAAGGAGGCGGCCGATTTCGTGCTGCTCGAGCAGGACCTCGACGTGCTGCGCCAGGGCGTCGAACAGGGACGCATGACTTTCGCCAACACGCTCAAATATATCTCGATCACCACCAGCGCCAATTTCGGCAACATGATCAGCATGGCGGCGGCTTCGCTGCTGCTGCCGTTTCTGCCGCTGTTGGCCAAGCAGATTTTGCTCAACAATTTCCTCGCCGATATTCCGGAAATGGCGATCGGCCGCGACAATGTCGACCGCGAAATGATTGAGAAGCCCCGGCGCTGGCAAATCAGATCGCTGCGCAAATTTATGGTGGTCTTTGGCTCGATCAGCTCTATCTTCGACTTCCTGACCTTCGGCGTGTTGCTATTCTTGTTTCACGCCGGAGAGGCGCTGTTCCGCACCGGATGGTTCGTCGAATCCCTGATGACGCAATTGGCGATCATCCTTGTCATAAGGACCTATCGGCCATTCTACCGCAGCAAGCCTGGGCGGCTGTTGTGGATTTCGATATCGGCAATGATGGTCATCGCCGTGCTCTTGCCGTATCTGCCCGGGCTTGAATTATTCGATTTCGTGCCTTTGCCGGCGTCGCTATTGGGCGTTCTGATTCTGATCACGCTCGCCTACGTGGCCGCGTCCGAGATAGGCAAACGCATCGTCTATCGCGTGCCGTAGCGGTGGCGAGCAGTCTACGCGGGGCGCGGCGCGAATAATGAGGCTATTTCTCCACCCAGTCCGCGCACTTCACCACATCGGCCTGCGCGCCCCAGGGCATGATAGGCACCGTAGAAGTCGAGTTCTTCGGCGAACCCTCGATCAGGCGGTCGCTGTAAACCATGTAAACCAGCACGTTGCGCTTCTCGTCGCAGCCGCGCACGATCTGCATCTTCTTGAAGAACAGCGACCGGCGTTTGCGGAACATGTCTTCGCCCTGGGAGAATTTCTCCTTGATCTTGATCGGTCCGGTCTGCCGGCAGGCGAGCGAGATATCGGAGACCTCCTCGGCGACGCCGATCCAGCCCTTGATGCCGCCGCGCTCCGGTACGGTGAAATGACAGGCGACGCCCTCGACTTGCGGGTCGTCGATTCCGTAGGTGGCAAGCTTGTCGTTCGGCGTCAGCCACTTGAACACCGTCGAACGTCTGAAGATGAGGTCCGGCCGCTCGGCCGCCGGCGCCGGAACGGCGCTGAGTGCGACAATGGCGGTGATCAGGCTGGCGATGAATGCGCGCACGAAACCCTCCATGGCGTTTCTTGCGAGATAGGCAGCGCGCTTCCGCAACGGAAGAGGCGCTCGGGCCCGCCGCCTGATCCATCGGATTTCCGCAGGGCTGGCTTGCGCGACCGCAAGGAAAATCGCGCTCGGCCGTTATATTAGTATCGAGGCGGGAGCCCACCGAAGCGGCCGCGTTCCCGCCGCCATGACAGGCCTGCTAAAGTAGATGCCGGGGCGCGGATTTGTGCCCATGCTGGATCAAAGGATGAATTCTCCGGTTGCCGCCGCGGTTGAGCTCTTCTCGCTGACGCGAAAATTCGGCGATCTGACCGCCGTCGACCGGGTGAGCTTGACCATCGAGCAGGGCGAGATTTTCGGCCTCATCGGCCCCAACGGCGCCGGCAAAAGCACCCTCATCCGGATGCTGACGACTTTGCTGCCGCCCACCTCCGGAACGGCCAGCATCGCCGGCTACGACATCGTCAGCCAGCCCGCCCAAGTGCGCCGCCGCATAGGCTATGTGCCGCAGCTGCTGTCGGCCGACGGCTCGCTGACTGGCTACGAAAACATGCTGCTGTCCGCCCGCCTCTACGGCGTATCGCGCAAGGATCGCGCGGAACGCATCCCCCGGGCGCTGGCCCGCATGGGCCTCACCGAGGCGGCCGATCATCTGGTTGGCCATTATTCCGGCGGCATGATCCGCCGCCTCGAAATTGCGCAGAGCCTGCTGCACCGCCCGACCGTGCTGTTCCTCGATGAGCCCACGGTCGGCCTTGACCCGGGCGCGCGCGAAACGGTGTGGGAGCGCGTGCTCGAGCTGCGCGACCGCTTTCAGCGCACCATGATCGTCACCTCGCATCACATGGACGAGGTCGAGCAATTCTGCGACCGCATCGCGCTCATCGATCACGGGCGCATCATCGCCGTCGGCACCGCCGCCGAATTGAAGGCGCGCGTCGGCCCCGGCGCCACGCTCGACGACGTTTTCCTTCGGCTGGTGTCAGCAACCGGCGAAGCTGAAAAGGAGGGAAGTTATGGCGAGGTCCGGCGAGCACGCCGCGCCGCCCGCGACCACGGCTGAGAGGGCCGTGAGCCAGGCGCTCAGCGATTTCCTGACGCAAACCTTGGCGGTGGCGGCGGCGGAGGTGCAGAAGCTGCGCCACGATCCTTTGGAACTTTTCACGCGCGCGGTACAGCCGGTGTTGTGGCTCATGCTGTTCGGCGAGGTGATGGCGCGCGTCCGCGGCGTCGCACCCGGCAACATCCCCTATCTCGATTTCCTGGCCGCCGGCATTCTCGCGCAAAGCGCGCTGTTCGTGGCGATCTTCTACGGCATCTCGGCGATCTGGGAACGCGATCTCGGCGTGCTGCAACGTTATCTCGTGAGCCCCGCGCCGCGCTCGGCGCTGGTGGTCGGCAAAGCGCTGTCGGCCGGCGTGCGCGGCCTCTCGCAGGCGGTGATCGTCTATGTGCTGGCGCTGCTGCTCGGGGTCGGCATCGACTTGAGCCCGCTCAGCATTCTCGGCGTCGCCGCGGCCATTGTGCTCGGCTCGGGACTGTTCGCCACGCTCTCCCTGATCATTGCCTGCATCGTCAAGACGCGAGAGCGCTTCATGGGCATCGGCCAGGTGCTGACCATGCCGATCTTCTTCGCCAGCAACGCCATCTATCCGTTATCACTGATGCCGGTCTGGCTGCGCGTCGTGTCGCATGTCAATCCGCTCACTTATGAAGTCGACGTTCTGCGCACGCTGATGCTGAGCAAGGGCGTGTCGGACTACGGCCTGTGGCTTGACTTCGCCATCCTGGCGGCCGTGACCGCGGTGCTGGTCGCGATCGCCGCCAGAATGTACCGCCGCATGGGCTACTGAGCTTCGCCCCCTAACGCGCTCCGGGAAAAAGATTGACGGGAAAATCCGCCGCCGAGCGCTTTGCTCGCTGCTGACGCAATTGCGGCGGCGGGCTGGAATCCAGTTCGACCACCTTGCGATAAAGATGCCAGGTGGCGTGGCCGAGGATCGGCACGACGACCGTCAAGCCGAGGAACAGGGGCAACGAGCCTATCAAGAGCAGCAGCGCGACGATCAATCCCCAGACCGCCATGGCGAGCGGATTCTTGCATACCGCCTGAATTGACGTCCACAGCGCCACGGCGGCACCGACGTCGCGATCGACCAGCAGCGGAAACGATACGACGCCGATGGTGAGCACCAGCGCGGCAAAGCAGAATCCGACCAGATTGCCGACCACGATCATGTTCCAGCCGGCGGGCGTACGCAGCACCTCGCGCGCGAACTGGGCGACCGACGCGGGCGGTGCGTAGCCGAAATTCGCTACATAGATGGCATCCGCCGCCGCCAGCCAAGCCCCGAACACCACCAGCAGCAGGACGCCGAGGGCGGCGATTGCGCCGATCGAGGAGGACTGCAGCACGTCGAAGGCATGCGACGCCGAGATCTCGACGCCGGCTTCGCGCCGCCGGCTCAATTCGTATAGGCCGAGCGCGGCCAGCGGCCCGATCAGCGCGAAGCCGCTGGCCAGCGGATAGATCAACGGCAGGATCGAATAGCCGAAGGCGAGCCGCGCCAGCACCAGGCCGATGACCGGATAGATGATGCACAGGAACATGGCGTGCGTCGGCATCGCGATAAAATCGTCGACGCCTTTGGCCAGCGCATCTTTGAGATCGGCAAAGCCGATGCGGCGGACGGAAAGTTGCGCAGGATTTTCGCTCGCGCCGAGCAGAACGTGCGAATGAGTCATAATCGCCCCTCAAATCCGGTTCAAGGGCACGCGGCGCCGCGATGACAACGCTGTCTAGCGCCAGGTCATGTCGTGCCCACAAGCCAACTGGGCACAACCCTACTTTGGCGGGCAGCGAAATTGCTCTTCACTAATTTTTAAGCGGTATGCAGCGCAGATTATGCTGCAGTGCGTCAGCGCATAGGCGTCGCGGCGTTAAGCCCAAAGCCGCTCGTGCTCGAGGCCCTTATAAATGTCGGCGACGTATTCGCCGTAGCCGTTGAAAATAAGCGTCGGCCGCCGCTCGCCGGTGCCGATCAGTTCTTCGCTCGCTTGGCTCCAGCGCGGATGCGGCACCTTCGGATTGACGTTGGCCCAGAAGCCGTATTCGGAAGACTGCAGTTCCTGCCACATGCCAAGCGGTTGCTTGTCGGTGAATGTGAATTGCACGATCGATTTGATTGACTTGAAGCCGTATTTCCACGGCACCGCCAGCCGCAAAGGCGAGCCATGCTGTTTATCCATCGGATGGCCATAGGCGCCGGTGGCGAGGAAGGCGAGTTCGTTCCTCGCCTCCGCCATGGTGAGGCCCTCGACATAGGGCCAGGGGAACCAGGTCATGCGCTGACCGGGCGCCATCTGCGGATCCATGAACGTCGTCATCTTTACGAATTTGGCGGAGCTTAACGGTTTCGCGAAATCGACAAGCTTGGCGAGCGGGAATCCGGTCCAGGCAATCGCCATGCTCCAGGCTTCCACGCAACGGTGACGATAGGTGCGCTCCTCCAGCGTCATCTTGCGGACCAACTCGTCGATGCCGATCTCGAACGGCTTTTCCACCAAGCCGTCGATCTTCACCATCCACGGCCGCAAGCGAAGCGCCTGCGCCGGCTCGGCGACATCCTTCGACGTGCCGAATTCATAGAAATTATTGTAGTGGTCGTTGATTTTTTCGTCGGTGATCGGCCGGTCGAGCTTGTATTTCTCGTTGCCTTTGGCCGGATAGAGGTTGGCAGTCGGGTCCGGCAGCTTGGCAAGATCGGAAACGCGCTGCGCGCGGGCGGCGCCGGGCAGCAAGGCGAGCGCGCTCGCGCCGGCCACGAAGGCGCGGCGGTTGAGCACCAAATGCTCGGGCGTGGCCAGACGCTCGGGAATTTCCCAGCCGCGGCGGCGGATCACATGCATGGGCGGACCCCTTCGAATCGAAGTTTAAGGGGTACGGCGGGCGACGGTCACAGGCAAGTCACTAGTCTGTCATCCAAGGTACCGGCGCCAGCCGTTCGAATTTCACGATCGTCCTTCCCGCGCTCTATGCAGGTTTGCTACGCGACACAGCGTTGGCGCGGACCCACCCAATTGTGACGGTATTTCATCGAACTGAATTATAACCGCCACGAAACTGAAATCGCCTCCTCGCATGCTGTGCACGCGGCAACTTTCCGCCGCACGAGCGAATGTTTGCAAAGCGAAATTGCAGAACTACGGCGCGTTCCTCAACGACGTGCACCACGGCACGTTGCCTTCGGTGTCGTTCGTTCGTCCGTTCGAAAGCCTGGCCGGACATCCGGCCGATTCCACGACCGATCTTTACGAGCGGTTCCTCGACGATCTGATCAAGCAGGTGCAGAACAATCACAAGCTTTGGGCGTCGACGGCGATCTTCATCGCCACCGACGAGGGCGGTGGCTACTATGACTCCGGCTTCATCCAGATCCTCGACTTCTTCGCGACGGCACGCGCATTCCATTCATTGCGGTCTCGCCCTATGCCAAGAAGGGCTATGTCGACCACACCTACAACGACCACGTCTCACTGCTGAAATTCATGAGGAGAATTGGCATTGGCCAAGATCTCGCATCGCAGCCGCGACAATCTGCCCAATCCGGTCGCCGGGCGCTGGAACGCTTATGTCCCGCAGAACGGTCCGGCGATTGGCGATCTGATGAATCTGTTCAGCTTCCCGTAAAACCATCCGCGATGAGCGCAAGCATCGCGGCTGAGCTTCAATGTTGAAGCCGCGGAAATGATGAGGGGCTGCACCGTTCTGGCGCAGCCCCTTCACATATCACATAGGTCAAGAAATTACTCCGCCGCGCGCCGTGCAGCGACGATCTGGTCCGCCGTGCGACCGGTCAGTTCGGCCATGTGGTCGAACTTGAAGGTGAAAGAGCCGACGCCCGCGGTGGCCGAGCGCACCTCGATGATGAGATCGCCGATTTCGGCTTCCGCCATTTGCGCGCGCACCGTGTCCCAGCCCGGCCAGCCCTCACGCGTGTCGAAGCCGAGGATCTGCCCGCGACGGCCCGATAGAATGGCATTCATCTTGGCGGTCGCGTCGGTCGGACAGACGATCTCCACCATATGGATCGGCTCCAACAGCACCGGCTGGCATTGCGGCAAGCCGTCGGCGATGGCGATGCGGCCGGCAATGCGGAACGCCATATCGGACGAATCGACCGTGTGGTACGAGCCGTCGACCAGCGTCACCGCGAGGTCGACGACCGGAAAGCCGAGCGGGCCGTGCTTGAGCGCGTCGATGACGCCTTCCTCCACCGACGGAATGTAATTGCGCGGCACCACGCCGCCGGTAATCTTTTCCTCGAACTTGAAGCCGGAGCCGCGCGGCAGCGGCTTGATCTCCAGCACCACGTCGCCGAACTGGCCGTGGCCGCCGGATTGCTTCTTGTGGCGGCCGCGGATGCTGATCGGTTTGCGGATGGTCTCGCGATAGCCGACCGACGGCGGCCGCGTGGTGACCGGAACGGCATAGCGGTCGGCGAGCCGCTCGGTCGCCACCCGCAAGTGCATTTCGCCCTGGCCCCAAATCACGATTTCCTGGTTCTCCGGGTTGTGCACGATGCTGATCGACGGATCTTCCTCGGTCAGCTTGCCGAAGGCGACCCCGAGCTTGACGTCGTCCTTGCGCTCCTTGGCGTGCACGGCGATGGCGAGCACGGGCGGATACGGCTTCACCTCGATGAGCGACGGATGCGGTTGCTTGCCGGTCGATAGCGTGTCGCCGGTCTTGGCGCCGTCGAGCTTGCCCAAAGCGACGGTTTCGCCGGCGGCCGCCGGGCCGCGCTTCTCGGAATTGTGGCCCATCAGCTTGAAGATGCCCGCCACGCGGCCCGCTTCGCCGTCCGGCGTGTGGAAAGTCGTGCTGTCGGCCACCTGCCCGGCCAAGATGCGAGCGACCGACATCTTGCCGCCATGCGCGGTGTGGAATGTCTTGACCACCAAAGCGACCGCCTCGCTGTCGGCCTTGACGCCGAGCCGCGCGGCGGTTTCGGCGACGCCCGGCGATTCATGCCGCAGCGCCTTGAGCAGGCGCAAAATGCCGTTGGTGCGGGTGGCGACGCCGAGCAGCATTGGGACCACCTGGCGCTCGCGTAACTCCTTGGCGAGGTCGTCGAACACCTTGTCGCGCGGCGGCTCGATGTCCTCGAGCAATTGCTCCATGAGCACGTCGTCATGATCGGCCAGCGTCTCCAGCATGGTGAAGCGCGCTTCCTTCTTGCGGTCGAGATCCTCGCCCTTGAGCTCGATGATCTCCGACGGCGCGGCCTCCTTGTAGACATAGGCGCGCTCGAGGGCGAGATCGACGAAGCCGGCTATGAGATCGCCGTTCCAGATCGGAATCTGCCGCAGCAAGAGGGGCACGCGCGAGGCCGGCTGCAACAGCTTGAGCGTCTCGCGCACGCGCTTGTCGGCCTTGTCGATCTTGTTGAGGAACAGGAAGTGCGGAATATTGAGGTCTTCCAATTCGCGCAGAATCAGCTGCAGTTGCGGGACCTTCTTCTCGTCGGCCTCGCACACGACGATCGCGGCGTCGACCGCTGGCAGCGCCGCGCGCATCTCATGGATGAATTCGATGGAGCCGGGGCAGTCGATGAAGGTGTAGCTGTCGCCCATGAAATTTGTGCTGGCGACCGTCACCTCGACGCTCATCTTGTGGCTGCGCGCCTCCTTGGAGGCGTCGCCGACCGTGGTGCCCGCTTCGACGGCGCCTTGCCGCTGAATCGCGCCGGTGCGGGCGAGAATCGCTTCCAGCAATGTGGTTTTTCCGCTCTGGAACGGGCCCACCAGCGCGATGCACCGGGGACCCTTGGGACCCGTGCCATTCTGTCCCATGAATACCTCCCTTGCCGGCCCGGGAGTCGGACCTTTGTTCCCGGCCCTGTCACAGTATCGTCGCAGTAGCGGGCGCGGCTGGCAAGGGCGGAATAGTTACCTCTCCCCGCTTGCCGGGAGAGAGTCGGCCTCGGGCTTGACCCAAGGGCACGCTTGCGAGCGTCAGCGAGTAAGTCGGGTTAAAGGGCAGGTCAGCAAAGCCCGAGCACTTCGGAAATGCCCGAGGGGAAAGTTATTCGCTTCGTCGAGGCGCTATAGGACCGGCGTGCCTTTCCCGGTATTTCGGGCCAGGCCCGCGCATGTAATGCCGCTCAGGCCGATAAGAAACCGCTGCCGGCACCAATTTTCCAAGCAGCCAGCGCCATATAGAGAGGCGGGGTAAATGCAGTTTTCCGTTGACGAAAGCCATAACCTTACGCTCGCGATGTACGATTTCCTCAGGGACGATTTCTGCCCGCCGCGTTGCGCCGGATGAATCGCGAAACGACGTCGCCTCGGTCTAGGGACTGAGGAACTTGTGCACAAGCAGTGCGCCACAGGTCGCCATGATCAGGTAAGGCAGCCTCTCCAAGACGAATATCGACGTGCGCTCCAGCATGGAAGGACTCCGTGGTTCTTCGGTCAGCGACCGCTCAAACGCTTATTTAATACGGTCGAATGAATTTCAAACAACTGTTTGAGGCAGAACCGTGACATTTAGGGCGCGCCTGCCGATCAAAAACGGTTGCGTTTTGTTGCAAGAGGCATTATCGAGACGATTCAAACAGTTGTTTGAATTGGGATAACGATGACGCGCCCGTCCGAATACACCCGCAATTCGATCATGAAAGCGGCCTTTCACCTCTTGGCGGAGAAAGGCTACCAAGGCACGAGCGTTCGGGACATCGTGGCCAAAGCGCGCGTCAACCAGGCCGCGATCAACTACCATTTTAAGGGCAAGGATGGGCTCTATCTCGAACTACTCAAAACGGCATTCGAGAAGCTGACCGAACAGGCCGGATTCGATCCCGAGAAACTCAAGTCGCTTTCTCGCGAGGAAGCCCTGCGCAGCTTCGTGCATCAGCAATTGCGGCCGCTGTTGTTTCGCGACGAATTAAGCCTGTACATTCGCATTTTTGCCTGGGAGAGCGCGCATCCCAGCAAAGTCTTTCTCAAGTTCATGGCGAAAAATACGGTCGCCTATCTGACCGCCGCCGTCGATATCGTGCAACGGTTCTTGCCTTCAGGCACGGATCGCCGGGTCGCCCTGTGCGGGGCTATTTGGCTGATGGGACAATGCAGTACCTTCGTGCGAAACCGTGAACTTTTCGCGCAAGAGCCGTTCAAGATCACCCCCGACAATCCGTTTGTGGATGAGCTGACCGACCTCATCTCGCGTCTGGCGCTCGGGGGGTTGCGGCAGGCATCCCAAGCGCCTGATCGCTGATTGCTCCTTTCCACGAGAAAAGCCCCCGACGTCCGGCGATACCGCAATTCGATCGCTTTGGGCGCACAGCCGACATGGCCGCGCACACTTCTTGCCACGTGCCGGTCGATATGAACCTAGAGCGGTCAAATCGGGCGCAAGGATCTGCCGAGCGATTGCGCTCGCGACAAGATTCTAAATTCAACTGCTGCCAGAGCCGCCGTCTGAGAGAATGCGATCAATTCTTGGTCGCGACAACGTTCCACCAACCCGTCTGGCTCGTCAATGTCTGCGTAACTTGGAACTTACCGTCCGTCGTAATGTAACCAACTTGGAAGGTGCCCGTCCCATAGCCGTACAAAATCAAATAGTGCCCACAGCGTACAAGATGCGTAAAGAACTTGGTCAAAACCTGCTTATTATCGAGAATAAAGGTACCAGCCTGCGCAAAATGGCCTATTGCGGCATTCCCGGTCGCTGAATCGTAAAGAAGCAGATGGTCATTGCTTTGAACGGCCGCGCTGTAACCGAGGCCTAGCGTATTAGCGGTCACCTTTGTTTGTGGGAAGTAATAGTCCTTGAGTTGATTGCCCGTGTAGAGGATTGGTCCGCTCTCCCAATATCCATTATTACGATTGTAGAGCAATACGTCATCATTGAGCGAAGTGGCCAGCGTATAGCCAGCCGAGGTTTGACCGGAAGCCGATTGAATGAATGAACCGGACGAATCGATTTCGCCAGTCGCGATCAGGCCGCCAGTGCCGTTATAGAAGAAAACGTAATTATCAGTCACGATAATGTTCGACCACGCCGAAAAGGTCGCGCTTGAAAAGGTTTGCTTCAGAGTGCCGTCCGGAAAGGTCCTGACGATCGCCGCTGCATGACCAGATGGCAAATCATAGAAAAAAAGGTAGTTGCCGATACCTTCAATAACGCTCCAATGTGCTGAAAAGTTGAACAGATTGTCGAACGCTACGATGCCCCGGCTGTCCTCCAGCAATGAGGCACCTTTCCCAGTGGCGGATGCATACGAAAGCAGGAAAGAGTCAGTAGCAATGAGATTTGTCTCTCCTACAAGTGAGGCGGCGGTCCCTGACCCGGCCGTGTGCCAGTGGCCGATTTGATCAATCCCGCCACTGACCCAGCGGCCCGTGTTCGGGTTGACAAGCATTAATCGTCCATCGGCCCGTGCCCGAGCCGGCACCAGGATGCACAGCAAACCGATCAGAATCGCGCACGCAGTGCGGAGAACATCTCTCATCATCGCCCCCAAAATACAGACGTTAGCTTAGAAAGCGTGCCAGTTGCCTTTTCGGAGTGCAAACGAATTTGCGAGCGTTTTAAAAGTGAAAGTAATGAGAAAATTACTTGACACTGCGACAGGGCAAACGCTGCCAAAAAAAAGGTGCCGGTTTATATAAGACATCGTTCAATTGGATCTCGCGAAAAAAAAGTTACCCGCATGCTGGTGGGTCGCTCAAGCGTCCTGTGCAAGACCAATCGCCTAAGATCGGCGGCGTCACTTCCCGAACGGTCATAATCGTCCCCGACGTCGCTTATTAGCCTATCTCGCCATTTCGCGGCGATACAGCAATTGGGTCGCTCTGGGGGCGAAGCCGACGCCAACTGAGGAGAACCCGTAGGAACAAATTTACGCGTGCGCGCCCTACGAAAGCCGCCGTTTACTTCAAATTCCCGCAAAACCGCTGGATGCGCCGGCAGGCTTCTTCCAAGTCCTCGGTCTTGGTCGCGTAGGAAATGCGAAACGCCGGGCCAACTCCGAAAGCCGCGCCCTGCACCACCGCGACGCCTTCGGCTTCCAGCAACTCGGTGACGAAGTCCTCGTCGGTTGCGAGCTTCTTGCCGGTCGGCGCGGTCTTGCCCATGGTGCCTTCGCAGGACGGATAGACATAGAAGGCGCCCTCCGGCGTCGGGCACTTGATGCCGTTCGCCTGGTTGAGCATCGACACCACGAGATCGCGCCGCTCCTTGAAGATCTTGTTGTGCTTGGCGATGAAATCCTGCGGTCCGTTGAGCGCCTCGACCGAGGCCCATTGCGATACCGCCGCCGGATTGGAGGTCGACTGCGACTGGATCATCGCCATCGCCTTGATCAGCGGCTCCGGGCCGCCGGCAAAGCCGATGCGCCAGCCGGTCATGCAATAGGCTTTCGACACCCCGTTCACGGTGAGCGTGCGCGGGTAAAGTTCGGGCTCGACCTGCGCCGGCGTGGTGAATACGAAGTCGTCATAGACCAGGTGCTCGTACATGTCGTCCGACATGATGTGCACCTGCGGGTGCTTGAGCAGCACGTCGGTGAGCGCCTTGAGATGAGCGCGCGTATAGGCGGCGCCGGTCGGGTTCGACGGCGAGTTCAGCAGCACCCATTTGGTCTTGGGCGTGATCGCGGCCTCGAGCTGTGCCGCGGTCATGCGGAAGCCGCTTGCCATCGAAGTCTCGACCGCCACCGGTTCGCCGCCGGCGAGCAGCACCATGTCCGGATAGCTCACCCAATAGGGCGCCGGGATGATCACCTCGTCGCCTGGGTTCAGCGTCACCGCGAAGGCATTGTACAGCACCTGTTTGCCGCCGGTGCCGACGCTGATTTGCGACGGTTTGTAGTCGAGCCCGTTCTCGCGCTTGAACTTCCGGGCGACCGCCTCCTTGAGTTCCGCGATGCCGTCGACATTGGTGTATTTCGACGCCTTGCCGTCGCGGATCGCCTTGATCGCCGCCTCTTTGATGTTGTCGGGCGTGTCGAAGTCCGGCTCACCGGCGCCCAGGCCGATGACGTTGCGGCCCGCCGCTTTGAGCGCGCGCGCCTTGTCGGTGACGGCGATGGTTGCCGACGGTTTCACGCGCTTGAGTTGGTCGGCCAAGAAAGCCATCGAATGTCTCCGGATTCCGGGTTCGAAAACACGTGGGTAGTTAATAGTGTCGTAATCGGCCAAAACGGCGACAGCAAGACGCAAAGAGTGATGCATTTATCAAGCCTGTTGATGGCTTTTTATTCCGGCCGCGACGCGCGCCGTGAGGGAACGTTAAGCTTGCCCTGCTAGCGTTTCCGGGCATGGCCGGATTTTATGAAAATGTGCGCTCTGGCGCGTGGCTGACCCGCGAGCGCATGCGGGCGGTGGCGCTCGCCGTGCTGACCGCCGGGTTGCTCGGCGCGGCGTTCTTGATCGCCACTTCCGACGGGCTCAATGACCGCTTCGGTCGCCCGCTCGGCACCGATTTCTCCAATGTCTATGCCGCCGGCACTTATGTGCTCGACGGCGAGCCGGCCGCGCCGTTCCACCCGGCCCAGCAATTTGCCCGCGAGCAGGCGATCTTCGGCAAGGACACGCAATTCTACGGTTGGCACTATCCGCCGTTCTTCCTCGGCCTGGCAGGGCTGCTGGCGCTGATGCCCTATGGCATTTCCGTGTTGGTTTGGCAGGGCGTCACCTTCATTCTTTATCTGCTGGCGATGCGCGCGATCCTGCTGATCGCTCCGCCGGCGAGCGGGCAGCGCAATCAGCAAAACCGGCCCGCAGACAAATCGCAGCACAATCAGCCTGCCCGCCTGAGCCCCGCTTTGCGGCATGGACCGGCGCCCGCGCCGAGCGTCAAAGCAAATGCGCCATCGCCGCCTTTCAGGAGCGAGGTTGACAGGTTCTGGCTGCTGCTCGCCATCGCGTTTCCCGCCGTCTGCATCAATTTCGGCCAGGCGCACAACGGATTCCTCACGGCCGCGTTGATCGGCGCCGCCTTGGCGTTGCTCGACCCGCAACCGTTGGTCGCCGGCGTGTTGATCGGGCTGCTCGCCTATAAGCCGCAGTTCGGCCTCTTGCTTCCCTTGGTGCTGGCGATGAGCGGCCGCTGGCAGGCTTTCTTTGCTGCGGCCGTGACGGTGCTGCTGCTCGCCTTGGCCGTCACTTTGCTGTTCGGGCTCGACGTGTGGACCGCGTTTTTCGCGTCGACCAAGTTCACCCGCACGGTCGTTCTCGAAGAGGGCGCCACCGGCTGGTACAAGATCCAAAGCGTGTTCTCGTGGGTGCGCATGTGGGGCGGCGGCATCGCGCTCGCCTATGCGCTGCAGGGCGCGGCGACATTCATCGTCGCCGGCGCCTTGGCTTGGCTGTGGCGCGGCAATGCCGCATTTCCGATCAAAGCTGCCGCGCTTGCGATCGGCAGCTTGCTGGCGACGCCTTACTGCCTCGATTACGATCTGATGCTGCTCGCGCCCGCCATCGCCTATTTGGCGATCGACGGCATCGAGCGCGGCTTCGCGCCTTGGGAAAAAACGCTTCTCGCCCTGTTGTGGATTGTTCCGCTTATCGCCCGTTCCGTGCCGGAAGCGACATCGATTCCGCTTGCAGTTCCAATCATGTTGCTGACATTCACGCTGTTGCTGCATCGCGCCATGGATGAAGTCGGCGCGCCCCGCCCCTGGCAATTTGCTCTGCGCACCCTAAAATAGGGGCACAAGAGCCGAATCAACGGCCGCAACCGCTTCAAGGGAGCGCGCCATGCAGCTCAATGCCGAGCAGCTCAAGGCCTTTGACGAGCAAGGTTACGTCTTCTTCCCCAACTGCTTCTCCGAGGATGAGATCGCGCTGTTGCGCGTGGAAGCCGATAATATTCTGAAGCTCGACCGCCAGGAAGTCTGGCGCGAGAAAACCGGCGCGCCGCGCACTGCTTTCGCCGCACACACGTTCAATCCGGCGTTCTCGATACTGGCGCGGCATCCGCGCTTGGTCGAGCCGCTGCGGCAATTGTTCGGCGAAGAAGTCTACGTTCATCAATTCAAGCTCAATGCCAAGGCGGCCTTCGAAGGCGACGTCTGGCAGTGGCATCAGGACTACGGCACCTGGGCGCGCGATGACGGCATGCCGCAAGCGCGCGCCATGAACATTGCCGTGTTCCTCGACGAGGTCATGCCGATCAACGGCCCGCTCTTGCTGATTCCGAAAAGCCACAAGCAGGGCATTTTCTCCGCCGGACACGACAAGCTCACCACGTCCTATCCGCTGTGGACGCTCGACAACGCCACGGTGACCAAGCTTGCCGCCGAGGCGGCAGGCGCCGACGGCGTCGGCATCGTCGCGCCGACCGGCAAGCCGGGCTCGGTGCTGATGTTCCACGGCAATCTGGTGCACGCTTCGCCGCCCAATATCACGCCCTATCCGCGCAAGATCGTTTATCTGACGCTGTGCGCCTGCTCGAACCACATCACCAAGTTCAACCGGCCGGAATGGATTGCGCATCGCGACTTCACGCCGATCGTGCCGGTCGACGACGACGCGCTGATCGAATACGCGCGCGGCAAGCGGGTGGCGGCGGAATAAATATCTTGTAATCGCGCGTTCGACGCTTCGCTCATGCTGCGATGCGTCACGAAATTGGCAACGCATTGTCGATGCGGTGCGCGATACTGGCCATGTAATTGCCGGACTTTGTCGGCCCTATTCGGCGCAGGCGACGCGCTTGCAAGGATTTGCGATGTACACGCTCTATTCAATGCAGCGCTCGGGCAACAGCTACAAGATTCGCCTGGCGCTCGCCCGGCTCGGCATCCCTTACAAGCTTGTCGAGGTCGACATCTTGCAGGGCGAAAGCCGCACGCCCGAATTCCTCGCCAAGAATCCCAACGGCCAAATCCCGTTGCTGCAAGTCGCGCCCGCCCGCTATCTCGCCGAGTCGAATGCCATCCTCTGGTACGTCGCCGGTGGCTCGATGCTGGCGCCGGACGATCGCATCGGCCGGGCCGAGGCGCTGCAATGGATGTTCTTCGAGCAGCACAGCCTGGAGCCGAATATCGGCGCCGCGTTTTTCTGGCTCTGCCTGATCAAGGGCGGGCGCGAACTGCAACGCCACGCGCTCGACGACTGGATGGAGAACGGCTATCGCGCGCTCGGCGTCATGGAAAATCATCTCGCCGGCCATCGCTTCTTTGTCGACGATCATTTCACCATCGCCGACATCGCGCTCTATGCCTATGCCCATGTGGCGCACGAGTGCGACTTCGAGCTTGACCGTTATCCTGCGGTGCGCAGCTGGCTCGACCGCGTGGCGGGGGAGCCCGGCCACGTGCCCATGGACTGGCAGCCGGAGCCGCTGGCCGCGGCGGAATAGAGCTTAATCTTTTGTTAACCAAATTCATGAAAAGGCCTCGGTTCGTTACCGCCTTTCGCCGCAGTCCGGCCGAACCGCCGCCGGTATCGCGTCGCTTTCTGGAACGTTAGTGATCGGTGATTCGCAGGGTTGTCATGCGCAAGCCCATTGATGATGCCGGCTTTACCGCCCCGGCCGCCCGCACGCTCGGCAACGAGCGGCGCACCGTTGCTTTTGCCGAACTGATCGCCACCCTCGCTCTTGCCCTGTCGACGATCGTGGTCGGCACCGTGGTGTCGGTCGGCATCGCCCGCGCCAATGCCGTCGCCGGCGCAATCGACGGCAAAGGCAGCCTGTTCGGCATTGCGCTTCTGGTCGGGCTGATCCTCCTCTGCGCCGGCGGCTTCAGCGTCGTCCCCCGCCACAGGGCCAAACAGTAGACGGCAAGCCCTGCCGGAACCCTCCTCGATGTCGCATAGTTGAGGCGGCATCGAAGGAGAGTTTCCCTATGCGTTTAGTTCCTTTGCTCGCGGCCGCGCTGCTGCCGCTGACCAGCGCTGCAGCGGCGCCGCAGATTTTTCATTCCTCGGCCGGCGATCTCAACGTCGAAACCGTCGCCCGCGGACTGGCGAACCCTTGGTCGCTTGCCTTCCTGCCCGACGGCCGCATGCTGGTCAGCGAGCGGCCCGGTCGCATGCGCATCGTTTCGCATGACGGGAAATTGTCGCCGGCGCTGAAAGGCGTGCCGCATGTCTATGCCTCCGACCAAGCCGGCCTTATGGACGTGATTCTTGCGCGCGATTTCGCGCAGTCGCACACCATCTATTTCTGCTACGCCGAGCGGCACGCGGGCGGCGGCCGCATTGCGGTCGCGCACGCCAAGCTCATCGCCGACGAGACCCCGCATCTTGAGGCGGTGAGCACGGTCTTCCACCAACTCGGCCCGGTTTCCGATGGCTTGAATATCGGCTGCCGCATGGTGCAGGCGAGCGACGGCAATCTGTTCGTCACGCTCGGCGATCATTTCTCCGCCAAGGCGGATGCGCAGAAGCTCGATAACGATATCGGAAAAATCATACGCATCACGCCCGACGGCAAAGCCCCGCCCGACAATCCGTTCGTCAACAAGCAGGGCGCACTGCCGGAAATCTGGGCCTATGGCCTGCGCAATGCCGAAGCTCTCGCCTTCAATCCGGCTGACGGCAAGCTGTGGGAGCAGGAGCACGGCCCGAAAGGCGGCGACGAAATCAACATTATCGAGAAGGGCAAGAATTACGGCTGGCCGGTGGTCAGCTTCGGCGTCAATTACGACGGCACGCCGGTCGGCACCGGCAAGCGGCGCCATGCCGGCATGGTCGATCCGATCTGGCACTGGACGCCCTCGATCGCACCGTCCGGCATGGCGTTCTACACCGGCGATCTGTTCAAAGGCTGGAAAGGCAGCCTGTTCAACGGCGCGCTTAAGTTCGAGCTGGTTTCACGGCTCGAGCTCAAGGGCGACACGGTGGTGAAGGAGGAGCGCCTGCTGCAAGGCCTGCACGAGCGCATCCGCGACGTGCGGCAAGGACCGGACGGCGCGCTCTACCTGCTCACCGACAACGAGGGCGGCCGTATTTTGCGCGTCGTGCCGGCGAAGTGATCCGCTGCCGCGACCACGGCGCGCTCCCTCTCCCCGTTGGGGAGAGGGTTGGGGTGAGGGAATCGTGACTCTCGATAGGCCATAACCCCTCACCCGGCGCACTTCGTGCGCCGACCTCTCCCATTGGGAGAGGTGAAGCGAGCGCGTGGCAGCTCTTGAATCAATGCGAAATTATTCCGCGCTACTATTTTGGATTCCGGGCTCGCGAGGCCACGCCCGGAATGACCAAACCGTTACGGCGGGCCCGCGCCAAGCCAGAGCAGCCCGGCAATGATGGTGATTGCCGTCAGCGGCGCGCCGATCACGAAATAAGAACGAAAATCGAGTTCGACGCCGCGCGACTTGGCGCGCTGCGCGACGATCAGATTGGCGACCGAGCCGACCAGCGTGAAATTGCCGGCGAGCGTTGCCGTCATCGCCACCACCAGCCAGGCATAGTGCGGATCGGACAGGTTCGGGATGAAGGGCTTGAGCACCAGCACCGCCGGCACGTTGCTGACGATGTTGGAGAGTACCGCGGTGATGGCGCCGAGCACGGCGCCGTTGGAAAGATACAGGCCCCCCACCAACGCCGCGACATGCGGCTTGACGACGGTCTTTTCAATCCCGCCGACCACAACGAACAGGCCAACAAACATGACCAGCAAAGGCCAGTCGATCTCGCGATAAATCTTGCTCGGGCTGACCCGGCGGGTGAGCAGCAGAAACGCTCCGCCGACAATGGCGACCTTCGCCACCGGCTCGCCGACAAAGAACAGCACCACCATGACAGCGACCACCAGCAATGTCTTGATCACCAGCGGGCCGTGATAGCGCGCGGGCCGCTCCGCCGCGCTCAGCCGTTCGCCGGTCAGGAATTCGCGGCGATAGATCAGCGCGATCAGCGCGGTCGTCGCGCAAAGGCCGAAGGCGGCGACCGGCGCGAGCGCCGCGGCGAACGCGGCATAGGGAATGCCCGACAGGCTGCCGATGATGATGTTCTGCGGATTGCCGGTGATGGTGGCGACGCTGCCGATATTCGACGACATCGCAATCGCCAACAGATAAGGAATCGGATCGCGCTTGAAGCGCCCGACCACGTCGAGCACCAGCGGCGTCATCACCAGGCAGATTGCGTCGTTCACAAGAAAGGCCGACAGCAGCCCCGAGGTCAGCACGACCGCCGCCAGCAAGCCGAGCGGATGGCGCACACGCGCGCCGATCCAGCTATTGACCAGCCGAAAAAAGCCGGAGACCCGCAGATTGGCGACCACGATCATCATGCCGAGCAGCAGCGTGATGGTATTGAGGTCGACGGCGCGATAAGCCTCATCGAGCGACAGCACGCCGGCGGCCACCATCAGGCTGCCGCCGAGCAGCGCGGCGCCGGCGCGATCGATGCGATAGACCGGGATCTTGCCGAGCGCGACAATCGCGTAGGTCGCGACGAAGATCGCCACGGCGGCCGCAGTGGTCAGGTCGGGCATGCGCGGTCCGATCCGCTGTCATCGAAAACAAACCGGCGACCCGACATAGCGATGTCACTGTGCCGTCACAACGTTCCGCTATCGACAATGCGCTTCTGATCGTCAGTTGCGTATTGCGTAACCCCTCTTCGCGGTCCCGCGCGGCTGCCCCGCTCTCCCGGGACCGCAATTTTTTTGGCCGCGTCTTTGCAGCACGTCTTGGCCAACGTCACAAGCGGTATTGTGTTCCGCCTCGCGCCTGGACGCCTTCACCCATAGCGCAGCTTCATGCCGAGGATCGCCGCCAGTGGCGCGAGCGTCAGCGCGTTGGAGCCGATCAGCGGCCAGTCGCCGATCGCCAAGCCGTAGATCAGCCACAGCAGGATGCCGACGGTGAAGGCGGCGGTCGCCGGCAGCGACAGCGCCCGCGTTTCCTTGTCGCGGACGACCTTGACCGCCTGCGGCAGCCAGCACAGCGTGGTGAGCGCGGCGCCGGCCGCCCCGACCACATCGATGACGGGCGACATCGACATGGCGGCGGGATAAAACCGATTCTCTCGGCGGCCGTGTGACAGCCGCCCGCTGTCGGGATCGAGCCATGAGCGAATCTTCCCGCCTTGTCTGCGCGCGTTGCGGCGCGGCCTTCGACTGCGCGCCGGACGGCGATTGCTGGTGCAAGGCGGAAGGCCGTCGCCTGCCGGCGGCTGCGGAAGAGCAGTGCCTTTGCCCGGCCTGCCTGCGGCAAACGGCGCGTTCCGCCGACCGCCGGTAAGGAAATAGCAAGACCATCCCGTCACCTTGCCGTGACAGGCAAGGGACCGGTCATGACCATTGCGCTCGAACGACAGCCGGCTGACGAAAGCCGCGAGGTCATCAAGGCCTTCGCCATCCTCGGCGGCTTCTTTTTCGTCGTGGCGGTCGGCACCTATCTCTACGGCCTCGACACCAGCACGCCGTTTCCGCGCGACGGCTCCACTCTGGTGGTCGGCCGCGATTTCCTAAATTTCTGGATGTACGGCCGCGCGACGGCCCTGCCCGATCCCAGCCGCTGGTACGACGCCGCCGTCTACCAGCGCGCGCTCGCCGAGCTGCTCGGCCCCGGCTATCCCGGACAGAACTGGTCCTATCCGCCGACCGTCATGCTGATCGCCGCGCCCTTCGGCCGGCTCGGCTATCTGCCGGCGCTGCTGGTGTGGACCGTCGCGGGACTGGCGCTCTTCTTCGCCGTCATCGCCCGCCGGATCGCCGACCGCCGCGCGCAAATAGCGCTGTTGGTCTCGCCGGCCGCCATCTTCTGTCTGATCTCCGGGCAGAGCTCGTTCGTCACCGTGGCGATGCTGATCGGCATCTTCGCCTTGCTCGATCGCCGGCCGCTGATCGCCGGGGTGCTGATCGGCCTGATGACGCTGAAGCCGCAGCTCGCCCTGCTGCTGCCGGTCGTGCTGATCGCCTCGGGGCGCTGGCGCGTCTTTGCCGCCGCCGCCGTCACCACGCTTGCGCTCGCTGCGCTGGCCGCCGCGCTGTTCGGCACACAGGCCTGGACCGAATTCGTGACCCAAGGCCTGCCGACGCAGAACATCGTGCTGGCCGATCCGGAAGGCATCGCCACGCCCTATTACCCGACGATGTTCATGAATCTGCGTGGCATCGGCCTCGGCTACGGCATCGCCATGGCGGTACAGGTTTGCTTTGCCGTCGCCGCCGTCGGCGCGGTCGCCTGGGTGTTCCGCTATCGCGCCGATGCCGATCCGCGCCTACTGTTCGCCTTGTTCGTCGCCTGCTCGATCGCCGCGGTGCCTTATCTTCTGGTTTACGACACGCTGGCGCTCAGCTTTGCCGCGCTCGCGCTGCTTGCCGGCAACGCGCTCGATACGCGCGGCGGCTGGCTCGCACGCCTGGTTTATTGGCTGCCGCTTTTGCAGATCGGCCTCGGCAATTTGCACATTCCCGGCCCGGCGCTGATTGCGCCTTTATTCGCCGTTTATATCTTGCAGATGCTCAAAGAGGCGCCCGTCCCGGCGCTGCAACCGGTTTTGCACCCCGGCTGACCACGCCACGGTCTCGACACGAAGCGCCGCTAGCTTCCCGCCAAACCGAACTCCTGATAGACGGCCGCGCGCGACGCTTTCCCCCGTGTCGCGCGCGCTGCGTTGAGACGCCATGTTCCGCCTGCTCGAGCGATTCCTGAAGACGACCGTGCTGCCGCAGATTGCCGAGCCGCCCGCCGGTCTCGCCGCGTTCTATTGGCATTTCGCCCGCCAGGCGAAGGGCCTGTTCATCGGCCTGTTCGTCGCCGGCTTCGCGGTGGCGCTGCTCGACGTCACCGTGCCGGTGTTCATCGGCCAAGTGGTGACGCTGATCACGCATGCGCGGCCCGAGGACCTGCTGGCGCAATCCTGGCCGATGCTTGCCGGCATGGCTTTCGTGCTGCTGGTGCTGCGGCCGGCCGCCATCACCACCCAGCACCTGCTGACCAACCAGGCGATCGCGGCGAACGTCACCAACCGCATCCGCTGGCAGAACCACTGGCACGTGGTGCGCCAGTCCTGGGCGTTCTTCCAGAACGACTTCGCCGGCCGCATCGCCGCGCGCGTGATGCAGACCGGCCCGGCGCTGCGCGAGAGCCTGGTTTCGCTGCTCACCGCGGTCTGGTTCATCCTGATCTACGGCACATCCTCGCTGATCCTGCTCGCCTCCGCCGACCGCTGGCTGGCGCTGCCGGTCGTGCTGTGGTTCGCCGGCTATGTGGCGATGCTGCGCTATTTCGTGCCGCGCATGCGCGACCGCTCGAAGTCCATGTCGGAAGCGCGCTCGATGCTGACCGGCCGCATCGTCGACACCTACACCAACATCGTGACGGTGAAGCTGTTCGCGCGCGCGCAGGACGAGGACGCCTATGTGCGCGAGGCGATCGACCATCACACCGGCCGTTTCCACGCTTCGCTGCGCCTCAACACGCTGTTTGCGCTGACGCTGACGCTGCTCAACGCGCTGCTGATCACGCTGACCGGCGCCTTCGCCATCATGCTGTGGCGGGCCGGCCATGTCGGCGTCGGCACCGTCGCCATGGCGCTGCCGATGACGACACAGATCGTTTCCGCCTCCGGCTGGGTGGCCTGGCAGGTGACCGGCATTTTCGAGAATGTCGGCGTCGTGCAGGAAGGCATGCTGACCATTGCCCGCCCCCACACCCTGATCGACAAGGCCGACGCCGTGCCGCTTGCCGTCACGCGCGGCGAGGTGCGGTTCGACGACGTGCGCTTCGGCTATGGCCGCGCCACCGGCGTGATCGACGGGCTGACGCTCGAGGTGCGGCCGGGCGAGAAGATCGGCCTGGTCGGCCGCTCCGGCGCCGGCAAATCGACGCTGGTCAATCTGCTGTTGCGTTTCTTCGATCTCGAGGACGGCCGCATCCTGGTCGACGGCCAGGACATCGCGATGGTCACGCAGGAATCATTGCGCAGGCAGATCTCGGTGGTGACGCAGGACACCTCGCTGCTGCACCGCTCGATCCGCGACAATATCCGCTACGGCAAGCCCGGCGCGAGCGAGGAAGCCATCGTCGCGGCCGCGCAGATGGCGCACGCGCACGAATTCATTCTCGATCTGGAGGACCAGCTCGGCCGCCGCGGCTACGACGCCCATGTCGGCGAGCGCGGCGTCAAACTGTCCGGCGGCCAGCGCCAGCGCATCGCGATCGCGCGCGTGATCCTCAAGGATGCGCCGATCCTGGTGCTCGACGAAGCGACCTCGGCGCTCGACAGCGAGGTGGAGGCGGCCATCCAATCGAGCCTCGGCGTGCTGATGCGCGGCAAGACGGTGATCGCCATCGCCCACCGGCTCTCCACCATCGCGCAGATGAACCGCCTGGTGGTGCTCGACCGCGGCCGCATTGTCGAGCAGGGCCGCCATGACGAGCTGCTGCGCGCCAACGGCCATTACGCCGCGCTGTGGTGGCGCCAGTCCGGCGGCTTCATCGACATCGCCGACCAGCAGGCGGCGGAGTAGCGCTGATCCCTCCCCCGCGAAGCGGTGGGGAGGGGAGCGCGAATTTGTCATCTCTCTGTCACACAGGGCGGAGCCAACTCGCGGAAGCACACCGCGAAAGGACCCGCCATGACCAACCGCGCCGCCGCCGAGACCGCCGATGCCACGCCGGAATCCGGCATCGTCTGGAGCTATCATTTCAAGCCCGACGGCACCGCCGAGCCGGTCGCCAGCGAGGCGGTCGCCGCGGCGCTCGAAAGTCATGTCGGCTGGACCTGGGTGCATCTGTCGCTCGCCGATACCCGCTGCCGCGCCTGGATCGCGCAGAGCCCCTGTCTCTCCGAGCTCGCGCGGGAAACCCTGCTCGGGCCGGATGAACACCTGCGGCTCGACGTGCTCGGCCGCGAGATCGTCGGCGTGCTGCCCGATCTGCAGCAGGAATTCGCCCAGCCCGGCGAGGCGATCGTTCGCCTGCGCTTCGCGATGAGCGAGCGCATGCTGATCAGCGCGCGGCGCACGCCGGTGCATTCGGTCGAGATCAACCGGCGCGCGATCGAATCGGGCAAGCGCTTCCCCACCGCGATGTCGCTGTTCGACGCGGTGATCGACCATTTCGCCGACGCGGTCGCCCGCATGGCCGAGCAGCTCGGCAATGAGCTCGACCGCGCCGAGGACCATGTGATGCACGATGAGCCGGCCGACGAACGGCTGCGCATCGGCCGCGTGCGGCTGCAGGCGGTGCGCGTGCACCGCCAGCTTGGCCAGCTCCGATCGATGTTCCACCGCGTCGAGCCGCGCATTGGGGCGGACAACGCGTCCTTGCGGCAGTCGATTCACGGGCTGGCGCAGAAGCTCGACGCCATCGACCATGAAGTCGGCTCGCTGCACGAGCGCGCCCGGCTCTTGCTCGACGAGATGGCCGCCAAGATGAGCGAGATCGCCAACCGCCGGCTGTTCACGCTGTCGATCCTGTCGGCCTGCCTGCTGCCGCCGACGCTGGTCACCGGCTTCTTCGGCATGAACACCAAGGACCTGCCGTGGCAGAACACCGCCGGCGGCACCTGGCTCGCATTGCTGGTGGCGCTCGGTGCCGGCGCGTTCAGCTACTGGGCGCTGCGCCGCATGCGTGCGTTTTGATGGGCCAGGTCCCGCCCTTGCGGCGCGCGGCTGAACACTCATAATGCCGCACCCGCAAAGACCGGACATGACAGCCATGATCCTCGAAATCGCGCAGATCGACGTGAAGACCGGAATGGAGAACGAGTTCGAAGCCGGCGTCAAAAAAGCCACGCCGATCTTCCAGCGCGCCAAGGGCTGCCAAGGCATGACCCTGCAGCGCTCGCACGAGACGCCGTCGCGCTACCGGCTGTTCATCCGCTGGGCGACGCTGGAGAACCACACGGTGGATTTCCGCGGCTCCGCCGATTTCCAGGAATGGCGCAAGCTGGTCGCGCATTATTTCGCCACGCCGCCGCAGGTCGAGCATGTCACCGAAGTGGTGCATGGGTTTTAGCGCTTTTCTCATTCTTCGATAGAGGATGGACGCGCGGGTTAAGCCCGCGCAAGACGGATTAATGGACGAGGGCCATTCATGAAACGCAGCATCGACCGCATTCTCACCACTCACACCGGCAGCCTGCCGCGCACGCCCAAGGTGGTGGAGTTGCTGCTCGCCGAACAGGAAAAGCCCGGCGCCCGCGCCGCCGAATTGCAGGCCGCGGTGCGCGAAGCGGTCGCCTATGTCGTGCGGAAGCAGATCGAATGCGGACTCGACGTGATCAATGACGGCGAGCAGGGCCGCACCGACTACACCGTGCACGTGATGCACCGGCTCACCGGCTACGAGGGGCCAAGCGCGCCGCCGATGGGCACCGGCGACGAGGAATTCCCCGAACTCGCGCAACTGCTCAAGCAATTTGCCTCGCCGTTCCAGCACCGCCCGGCCTGTAACGGGCCGGTCGGCTGGAAAGATTTTGCCGCCGCGCAAGCCGATATCGACACGGCCAAACAGGCGATGGCTGGCGTCAAGGCGGAGGAGTTCTTCTTCACCTCGCCCTCGCCCGGCCAGATCGCGCGCTATCTCAAGAACCGCTTCTACAAAACCGACGAGGAATACATCTACGCCCTCGCCGACGTGATGCGGCGCGAATACCAGGCGATCGTCGAGGCCGGCCTCATTTTGCAGCTCGATTGCCCCGACCTGGCCATGCTGCGGCACATGGTCTATCTCGACCGGCCGCTCGCCGAGTACCGCAGGATCATCGCCATCAATGTGGCCGCGCTCAACCACGCGGTGCGCGACCTGCCGCCCGAGCGCATGCGCATGCATGTGTGCTGGGGCTCGACGGTCGCGCCGCACCACACCGACGTGGAGCTCAAGGACATCATCGACATCGTGCTCGGCGGCCGGCCGCAGGCGGTGTCGTTTCCCGGCGCCAATCCGCGTCACGAGCACGAATGGAAAATCTGGCGGGACGTGAAGCTGCCGGAGGGCAAGATCATCATCCCGGGCGTGATCGATTCCACCTCGAACTTCGTCGAGCATCCCGAATTGGTGGCCGACCGCATCCTGAACTATGCCGGCGCAGTCGGCCGCGAGAACATGATTGCCGGCGTCGATTGCGGCTTCGGCACCTTTGCCGGGCGCGTGCAGGTGGATTCAAAGATCGTCTGGATGAAGCTTTCTTCGCTCGCCGAGGGCGCCCGGCGGGCCTCGCAGCAATTGTGGGCTAAGGCGGCGTAAAGCGCGCCGCAAACTCGCTTCACCTCTCCCCGCTTGCGGGGAGAGGTCGGCGCGCCGGAGCGAGAGCGAAGGCGCGTCGGGTGAGGGGGCCTAACCGCGAGTCTGAACACAGCACAAAATGCCCCTCACCCCGACCCTCTCCCCGCTTGCGGGGAGAGGGAGCGCGCAGTGGGCGTGGCACGACTACGGCTACGCCGCCACCTTCGGCAGCGCGGCAAGCGCCGCCTGCAGATCGGCCTCGTCGTAGCTGCGGTCCTCCAGCTTGCCGGCGAAGAAATCCGTGTACGCCTGCATGTCGAAATGGCCGTGGCCCGACAGGTTGAACAGGATGGTCTGAGCTTTGCCTTCGGCCTTGCAGCGCAAAGCCTCATCGAAGGCGACGCAGATCGCATGGGTCGATTCCGGCGCGGGAACGATGCCCTCGGCGCGCGCGAACGTGACAGCGGCCTCGAAACACGGAATTTGCGAGACGGCACGCGCTTCGATCAGGTCGAGTTCCTTGAGATGACTCACCATCGGCGCCATGCCGTGATAGCGCAGGCCGCCCGCATGGAAGGCCGGCGGAATGAAGGTCGAGCCGAGCGTGTGCATCTTGACGAGCGGCGTCAGGTGCCCGGTGTCGCCGAAGTCGTAAGCATATTTGCCGCGCGTGAGCGAGGGACAGGCCGCCGGCTCGACGGCGATGATACGCACCGTTTTTTTCTCGCGCAGCTTCTTGCCGAGGAAGGGAAAGGCAAGCCCGGCGAAATTCGAGCCGCCGCCGGTGCAGCCGATCACCACGTCGGGCCAGAAGCCCGCCATCTCCATCTGCTCGAGCGCCTCGATGCCGATCACCGATTGGTGGATCAGCACGTGGTTGAGCACACTGCCGAGCGAATAATTGGTGTCGGCATTGGTGGCCGCAACTTCGACCGCCTCGGATATGGCGATGCCGAGGCTGCCGGGCGAATTCGGGCTCTGCGCCAGGATTTGCCGCCCCGCATTGGTTTCCTCGCTCGGACTCGGCACGCAGGTCGCGCCATAGGTTTCCATCAGCGCCCGCCGGTACGGCTTTTGCTGATAACTCACCTTGACCATGTAGACCTTGACCTCGATGCCGAACATCTGGCCGGCAAAGGCGAGCGCGGAGCCCCATTGGCCGGCGCCGGTCTCGGTCGACAGTTTCTTGATGCCGGCTTCCTTGTTGTAGAAGGCCTGCGCCACCGCAGTGTTCGGCTTGTGGCTGCCGGGCGGCGAGACGCCTTCGTATTTGTAGAAGATGCGCGCCGGCGTATCGAGCATGCGCTCGAGGCGGCGCGCGCGGTAGAGCGGCGCCGGTCGCCACAGCTTGTAGATCTCGCGCACCGGCTCGGGGATTTCGATCTCGCGGTCGGCGGAGACTTCCTGGCCGATCAGCGCCATGGGGAAGATCGCCGACAGGTCGGCCGGCCCGATCGGCTGGCCGGTGCCCGGATGCAGCGGCGGCGGCAGCGGCTGCGGAATATCGGCCGCGATGTTGTACCAGGCCTTCGGAATGCGATCCTCGGGCAAGAGATATTTGGTGCTCTCACTCATTACTGCCCCTCCCGGGTTGGTCTTGTTTCGTTTGTGCCGCCATTGTGCACGGGCTCGCGTGTGAACGCCACAGGCGCCTTTTTCGCGCAGGAAGTGCGCCCTTCCCTCGCTCCCGGACTGGCCCCATATTCCGGCGGATGGCAAAGCCCCCGAAAAAGCCGAAGAAGGATCCCGCGCACCCGACGCGCGCCAAAGCGGCGCGGCCGATCGAGCCGCCGACACCCGAGGCGCTCGCCGATTTGCTCAATCCGGCGATCAACAAGGGCACGGCGGGCGTGGGTTCCGGGACGGGAAATTCTCCGTCATTCCGGGGTGCGAGCGCAGCGAGCAAACCCGGAATCCATAATCCCAGCGCTGGGGAGATGGATTCCGGGTCCGCCGCTTCGCGGCGTCCCGGAATGACAGAAAAAAGCGGGCTACAGCCGCCGCCGGACAATTCCTGGGATAGGCGGCGCGATTTCTCCGCGGCGCATACCGCGCGCAAATCGGCGAAGTCGCGTGATGCGGGTTTTGGCGAGGCGCCGCAGCAAAACTACACAGCGTCGCCGATCACCGGACTCGATCCGGCGCTGGCACGCGAGCTGGGATTGGGCGACGAGGACGACGCAGCCCTTCCCTCTCCCCGCTCGCGGGGAGAGGGTGGCGAGCCGCATGGCGGCGAGCCGGGTGAGGGGGCGCTGCCACGGTCTGAGCGTTCCGAAAGAGGGGGGGGC
>Ga0335081_10000289_pt1 | contig 93816 bp, 80 predicted proteins | sample Lox_Sample_35_FD_206713 | JGI IMG/M metagenome (GOLD analysis project Ga0335081, IMG submission 206713) | Soil microbial communities from Loxahatchee National Wildlife Refuge, Florida, United States - Lox_Sample_3.5 | ecosystem: Environmental > Terrestrial > Soil > Wetlands | place: USA... | reverse complement strand
TCACCCCCTACCGCGACGCATTCGGAAACTGGTGCCAGCGCGGACTCGCGCCTGCGGGCCGCGTCCGTCTAGCGGCCGACTGCGTAATCCGAGATAACGGGCGGCCAGATGAGATTGTGCCGGTGACTGGGCAGGACTCCGTGCAGGATCTGCCCGAAGAAGCCCTCACGTTCCTGTTGGGCAGCCGCTATTGCGAAACCGATTTGTTATCGAAGATAGCCTGGCAGCTCTTCAGCGGCACGACGCCAGGGTTTCCGCGTGTGCGAGCGATTTGCGACTACGTTCATCACCACATTGCCTTCGACTATCAGGAGGCTCGCGCCACTCGTAGCGCCGCCGAGGCTTTCAACGAACGGACCGGCGTCTGCCGCGATTACGCGCACCTTGCCATCGCCTTCTGTCGGTGCATGAATATTCCGGCCCGATACTGCACCGGCTACCTCAGCGATATCGGAACGCCCCTGCCTTACCCCCCTGGCGATTTCGCCGCGTGGTTCGAGGCCTGGATCGGGGGCCGCTGGCAAATCTTCGACCCGCGTAATAATGTGCCGCGCATAGGTCGCGTGCTGATGGCACGAGGCCGCGATGCTTCCGATGTCGCGATCGCCACGACGTTCGGGCCCAACACCCTCGAGGTTTTTCGGGTTTGGACTAATGAAATTCCCAGTAACCAGATGTTGGCAACAGGCCACTGATGTCTATTCTTACGGTCCACCACTCCACTGTCTACCGTTACCGCGATCCGGTCGAGCTCGGCGAACATCGCATGATGTTTCGTCCGCGCGAGAGTTACGACCTGCGGTTGATCGAGACTAATCTGGTCATCACGCCGGAACCTGCTCAGTTGCGCTGGCTTCATGATCCGTTCGATAACTCTGTCGCCGTCGCCACTTTTCAGGGGACCACGTCCGAACTACGCTTCGAAAGCACGGTGACGCTGGAGCATTTCGAGACCCCCCTGCCGGAGTATTCGATTGAGGAGTACGCGCGGACGTATCCTTTCCGCTATTCCGATGAAGATTTTCCCAACCTTGAGCGAGCCCTGGCCCATCACCACCCGAGCGTGAGCGTGTCCCAATGGGCATTGCAGTTTCTTGATCCGTCCGATACTACCAGCACCATCAAAATACTCAGCGCCATGACCTGCGGGATTCGCCAAGAGTTTCGATACACCAGCCGCGTTGAGAAGGGCGTGCAGACTCCCGAGGAGACGTTGCGGAGCCGGCGGGGGAGTTGCCGGGATTTCGCGGTCCTCATGATGGAAGCGGCCAGGTCGCTGGGCATCGCGGCGCGGTTTGTCAGCGGGTATATCTTCGTGCCCAGCGCTTCCGGCTTAGCCGGCGGCGGAGCCACACACGCATGGATGCAGGCCTATCTGCCGGGCGCCGGCTGGATCGACTTCTGCCCCACCAACAGCATCATCGGCAACCGCAATCTCATTCGTGTCGGTGTTGCGTGGGCTCCCGAGCACGTGCTGCCGTTGTGGGGCACCTACGAGGGTTCCCCGGCGTCGTTCCTTAGCATGGACGTCACGGTGAATGTAAATGAAGTGGCGGGATGACGATTGACCTGGCGGCTCCTCGCGTTGTTCGCCCGCAGGGAACCGGCCGCTTCGTTTTCTTCTGCGATCACGCCAGCAACTACATTCCGGCGGAACTTCACGACCTTGGTTTGCCGGCGTCCGAACTGGCACGGCACATCGCGTGGGATATCGGCGCGGCGGGCGTCACCGAGGCGCTCTCGGAAATCTTCGATGCCCCGGCGATCCTCTCGAATGCTTCGCGCCTTGTCATTGACTGCAACCGCCGTCTCACCGCTTCGGATCTGATACCGGAAGTTAGCGATGGGACGGTGATCCCTGGCAATCTGCGTCTCAGCGACGCAGCCAAAGCGGCCCGCATCGAGCGCTGGTTCCATCCCTATCACAACGCGGTGGAATCGATCCTGGTGGAACGCGAGACGAGAGGCGTCGAATCCATAGCGGTTTCCGTTCATTCCATGACGCCTTTTCTTGCCGGCCAACCTCGGCCCTGGAAAATCGCACTGTCCAGCCATGTCGACCGGAGTCTTGCCGACCCGGTGCTCGCCGCGCTGCGCCGGCCTGGCGACGTGGCTGTCGGAGATAATCAACCATACGATCTGGATCCAGAGGTGGACTACAGCATCCCATTCCATGCACAGCGCCGGGGATTGCCGCACATCCAGGTGGAATTCCGGCAAGACGAGATAACGCAAACGACGACCCAGCGCCACTGGGCTCTGCGTTTCGCCCGGGCGTTGATGTAACTCCCGATCTGGACCATTCGCCCTGTGCACGAGCGATCTTTCGTGATGGCGGGCAATGCGGAGCTGCGCGACTCGTCCCCGCTAACCCCCGCGGAGCGCTGTAAGAGAGTGCACCGTGGTGACTAATTGGGATCAATATCGGAACCTCGCGCCCGGATACTCGCGCGGTTGTCAGGAGTAAATCCCTGGCGCCTCGTGTCCCATCGTCTGGACATATTCGACGTATGACCCGAGATAGATGCGCGGACTGCGATCCGTGCCACTCTCACCGCCGAGTTCCAGGACCCGTGAGCCGAGCCCGCGCAGGAACGTGCGGTCGTGAGATACGAAGACCATCGTGCCTTCAAAATCCTTGAGCGCATCTACTAGCATCTCCTTGGTGGCCAAGTCGAGGTGATTCGTTGGCTCGTCGAGCACCAGGAAGTTCGGCGGATTGTAGAGCATCCGCGCGATCGCAAGGCGCGATTTCTCACCGCCGGAGAGCGCCCGGATCGGTTTGTCAACATCGTCGCCTGAGAATTGGAACGCGCCAGCGAGCGTACGGAGCGAGCCGATGCCATCTTGCGGGAAGTCATTCTGGAGCTGTTCGAAGACAGTCAGGTCCGGATCGAGCACGTCCAGGGACTGTTGCGCGAAGTATCCCATGGTGAGGCTCGCGCCCAGCCGCACACTCCCCGCATCGGGCGCCGTCGCACCCACGATCATCTTCAGCAGCGTGGTCTTGCCCGCGCCATTCCTGCCCATCACGGCCCACCGTTCTCCACGGCGGATGGTGAGGCTGAACCCGTCGTAGATCACGCGTGAACCGTAGCTCTTGTGCAGATCTTCAATTACCGCCACCTGGTCGCCCGATCGTGGCGGGACGCGAAAATCGAACTTCACCACGTGCCGCTTCTTGGGCAGTTCGATCTTCTCAATTTTGTCGAGCGCCTTGATCCGGCTCTGCACCTGGGCCGCCTTGGCTGCGTGCGTCTTGAAACGCTCGATGAAGCGCTGTTCCTTGGCCAGCATGGCCTGCTGGCGGACGAAGGCGGCCTGTTGGTTGGTCTCGCGGATGGCGCGCTCACGCTCGTAGAAGTCGTAGGTGCCAGAGTACGCGATGATTTCGCCCGCGTCGATTTCCGCGATCCTCGACACAATCCGGTTCATGAACTCGCGGTCATGCGAGGTCATAAGGAGCGCCCCGGGGAACGACCTGAGAAACTGTTCCAGCCAGATGATCGACTCGATGTCGAGGTGGTTAGTCGGCTCATCCATCAGCAGCACGTCTGGCCGGCCGAGCAGGACGCGGGCCAGCGCAACGCGCATCTTCCAGCCGCCCGACATTGCCCCGACATCGCCGTCAATCCACTCATCGTGGAAGCCCAGGCCGTGCAGCACCTCGCGAGCCTGTGCTTCCAGCGTATAGCCGCCGAGGTGCTCGTACTCCTCCTGCGCGTCGCCGAAGCGGGCGAGGATCCGGTCCATCTCGTTCGCGTGCGCAGGATCGTCCATGGCCCGGTGCAACTCCTCCAACTCGTAGTGCAGATCACCCAGCCGTCCACTGCCGGCGATCGCTTCATCCAGGACGGAACGGCCCTGCATTTCCTCGACATCCTGACGGAAGTAGCCGATGGTCAGCTTCCTGGGAACCGAGACCTCTCCCTCGTCGGGGGATTCCTCGCCGACGACCATGCGGAAGAGCGTTGTCTTGCCTGAACCATTGGGGCCGACCAGTCCGACCTTCTCACCGGGGTTCAACTGAAACGAGGCGTCAACAAAGATCAACTGTTTGCCGTACTGCTTGTGGATATTGGAGAAAGAGATCATGCGAAACACCAAGGTAGCAGAGGCTGCCGCGTATGCCGTACGACGAGCGCAACCCGGGCTAGCGATCAATCGCTTTCGACGCTGCGAACACGCTGGCTACGACCCGAAGGGACTCCACGAGTTCACCCGACACCGCCTCTCCCGGAACACATTCGACAAATGCCTGCGCCGGCCACGGGGATCGCCGGTTGATGTGGCGCTGAAAAGGAGGCGCTAATTAGGCCAGTGCGGCATGGTCCGCGGCAGATCAGAATGCAGGATAGGACGCCGGAGGGCTTCAGGAATCCCGTGGGTTGAGCTCAGAATGCGCTGCTGGCCGAACGGTCAATGATCTAATTAAAGACAGTGCAGCGAAAGATCTTCTGGCTCACCTTTGGACTCTTGGGTTTGGTGGCTGATTTCGTGCTGCCACTATGGTGGGCACTGGGAGCGACCGTGCCCATTTTCCTCGTGAGCTGGTGGGTGGCTTATCGTAGCGACTGGTTTTAGCTCACCCGGCAAGCGAGACGGTCATGTCCAAACGGCGCCCGTTAACAAGCAATATTGGAAGCGTCTCGACGAGGCGTGCCCCGTCAGCAAATCGGCGGTTAGGGCGTGATACGGCCACTTGACGGTTGGGATGATGGCCAATCTCACCGTGCTCGAAGGCCGCCCCGATACGAGGACTGCCCACGCGCGCGCAGAATTACTAAGAACAAGACGACGATAAAATGGTTTTACGGCTAGACATAGCAAATTTCGATATTTTCGCAAGCGGGAATGGGGCGAAGCCTTCATGGACGGCGACGTGCGCTTCAAGTCACTGTCCTACTATCACCAAATTGAAGACGGAGCAGTTAGGGGCGATGGGAATGAGGGTTCGATCTACACACAGCCGGACACCGGCCTCCTGATTCACAATCAGACGCAGGGTTATACTCGGGTAATTCCTGCGGGAGCCTTCCGGGCCAACGCCAGGAGCGATGAAATTTTCGTTCTGTGCGCGAGCAATTCTATGAAAGACGATCTCCGCATTCGATTCGAGGCTGAATGTTGCGTCGAGATCCTAAGAGTCTTTAATCTCCGCGAACGCATCAGGGCCAGGTTGCCAGCTGCCTCAACATTCAAGGCGAAAGCCGTCTCGTACTATTCGAAAGATGATGAAATTGGCATTCGTTGGGCGTTCCCTGACAAGATTACATTCGAGAAGACAGATTGCTATTCCTGGCAGGACGAATACAGATTCGCCTTCTCAATCACAGACGCTCTTGATTTCGGGAACACATCGCAACAGCTTCAGATTCCGGCTCCTGGCACTACCGAACTCCCCAAGCCAATTACAATTCTTGAGCCTCGCGAATACAACCTGACTACGCCAAGCCTGCGAGATATCTGTCGGATCCACGTTTTCTGAGGGATTAGCAAAACCCGGATCACACCAGTTTGGTGCATTACCTGGGGGCACTATGGGCATGTTGCCCAGCTCCACATGTCCGTAGAGTCCTCGACCAGGACAATGGCCAATCCTGGCAGCCGAGAAGAGCGCCGTTCTGCTGGCGTTAAGGGCTAATATCGCTATTGGATTCGACGACGCCCAAACGGCCGTCCTGGCAGAACTGCGCCTGCCGCGCTTCGTATGGACTAAGCAGAGGCTGGGTGATGTGCCCTGAGGAACGAACGTATCTGGCGCACCGCCAGGGGAATTCGCTCCTTGGGCTCTTTCCACGGGAACATGCTCACCTCGGCCTTTGGCGCAAGCATCGCGGCCTCCATAGCGACGGCATATGGATGCGCCGGGATATCGTCCGGCAGGATCAGTACCGGCGTCTGGCAATTGCGGACGAAATCGCGTGTCACGGTGAAGACGAAGTCAGGGTTGGTGCGGTACATCTTGGTCAGAAATTTGTCGACCATTTCCATCGTGATGTCGGGCCTTCGCTTGACCAATTCCGGACCCCAGCCCTTCATATTGTTTTCGTAAAAAAGGTCGCGCATCTCCGGACGCGACCCGCTGGGCTGCGCCAGCACGGCTGCGACGATACGATCAGGTGCCCGTCGCAAGAGATTCCAGATGAAGGGGCCGCCAATGCAGAAGCCCAGCACCATGAACTTGTCTATGCCCAGGTGATCCATCAGGCCGAGATGGTCATCGGTATATGCGTCCCATGGCCGGTCGATCTCAAGCGGACCGGAGGACTGGCCGCCATTGGCGTTGCGCAGGTCCGACGCGATCGAGCGGTACTCTCCATGGAACTCCTCAATCGGGTCAAAAGGACTGCCGCTGGTCAAGCCGGAGATCGTCGAATTCAATCCGCCACCGGCGATGAGCAACAACGGGAAGCCGGAACCGGCCTCTTCATAGTGGATGCGAACGGAGCCTCTTTCGTAGAAGCGCGCGCTGGTTCCTCCTTGCCCAGTCTGCTGAGCAAACAGGGCCGGTGTTGTGGCCAACGCCGCTGCCATGGCGCTCGCGCCTAGTATGTCACGTCTTGTCGGATCATCCATATTCGCGCCCTCCTCGAAATAGCTCAACTCAGTTTACTCGAACGTGAAGCGGAGAGCGCTTGACGGCGCATCCAGAAGTTGCCACGGCGCAATGTATCGGACGAGCGATAGCCGATTGGCCTTCCTCATAACCGTCAACATCGGAAGCGCGGAACGAACAACCGACGCGGACCGCTATTGTGACACGCCAGGCTGGCATCAAGAAAAGCCAGCAGATTGATTTAAGCCGTATCGTCTTGCGGCCGCATAGTCTCGATACTCATTGCTACTGACGAAAATACATGACATCCGCCAAGATCACCTGGACCAAAACCGATGAGGCGCCCGCACTCGCCTCCCACGCACTGCTGCCTATCATACGAGCGTACTTCAAAGGCACGGGGGTGGAGGTCGAAACGGCCGACATCTCGCTCGCTGGACGTATCATCGAGAACTTTCCCGACCGTCTTCGCGAGGACCAGAAGATTCCCGACGAGCTGACCCGCCTGGGAGAACTTGCGCAAACACCGGACGCCAACATCATCAAGCTTCCCAATATCAGCGCCTCGATTCCGCAATTACGGGAGGCGATCGCGGAAATTCGGGCAAAGGGCTACGGCATACCCGACTATCCCGAGGACCCATCGACGGAGGAGGAGCGTGCGTTACAAGCCCGGTTTGCGGTGGTCCTGGGCTCGGCGGTGAACCCCGTATTGCGCGAAGGCAATTCGGATCGCCGTGCGGCGGCGTCGGTAAAAGCGTTCGCCCGGAAGCATCCCCACAAAGGAATGAAAGGCTGGCCGAAGTCCGGTTCGGTGACACGTGTCGCCCACATGAGCGACAAGGATTTCTACGGTAGTGAGAAAGCCACGACGGTCGGCGACGCAACCGATGTACGTATCGAATTCGTGGACTCTGCCGGTGCGGTGAAGGTGTTGAAGTCGAGAATCCCGCTCCTCGATGGCGAGGTCATCGACTGCGCGGTGATGAACGTGGTGGCGCTGCGGACATTCTTTGCGGAGCAAATGGCCGTAGCTAAAGCGGCCAACGCGCTGTTGTCGCTGCACCTGAAATGTACAATGATGAAAGTCTCCGATCCGATCATGTTTGGGCACTGTGTGTCGGTTTATTTCGCCGATGCCCTGGAGAAGCACGCCGGCGCCATCGCAGAGACCGGCGCCAACGTCAACAACGGACTGGCCGACGTCCTCGGCAAACTCGACCGCCTTCCAGCCGGTAAGAGAGCCGAGATCGAGGCCGATATCAGTGCCTGTTACGACCGGGGTCCCGGTCTGGCGATGGTCGATTCGCGTTTGGGCAAGACCAACCTCCACGTCCCCAACGATGTGATCGTCGATGCATCCATGCCAGTTGTCATCCGCGACGGCGGCAAAATGTGGAACAAAGACGACGCGCTCCAGGACACCATCGCCATGATCCCGGACCGCTGCTACGCCACCATATATCAGGTCGTGATCGACGACTGCAAGGAGCACGGACAGTTCGACCCTGCGACTATGGGCAGCGTGTCCAATGTCGGGCTCATGGCAAAGAAGGCCGAGGAGTACGGGTCGCACGACAAAACGTTTATGGCGCCCGGCAACGGCGTTATTCGCATCGTTGAGGCGAGTGGCAGGACTCTGCTCGAACAGAGCGTCGAGCGCGGCGATATCTTCCGCGCCTGTCAGACCAAAGACGAGGCTATCCGCGATTGGGTAAAGCTGGGGGTGACGCGCGCGCGGGAAACCGGCGCACCGGCCGTGTTCTGGCTCGACCCGGATCGCGCCCACGATGCGGAGATCATTAAGAAAGTGAGAACCTACTTGCCCGAACACGACATCTCGGGACTGGAGGTCAAGATCATGAAGCCAGATGATGCGATGAAGTTCTCGCTCGAGCGGATTCGCCGCGGCGAGGACACCATCTCCGTCACAGGCAACGTGCTTCGCGATTATCTCACAGACCTGTTCCCGATTCTCGAATTAGGAACGAGCGCTCGCACGCTCTCGATCGTGCCGCTGCTTGGAGGGGGCCAATTGTTCGAGACCGGCGCCGGCGGATCAGCCCCCAAGCACGTGCAGCAGTTCCTGAAAGAAGGGCATCTGCGCTGGGACTCGCTCGGCGAGTATTGCGCGCTGGTGCCCTCGCTGGAACTGGTCGCGGCGAAAACTGGCAACCGCCGGGCGGCTCTACTTTCGAAGACGCTGGACCAGGCCATTGGCCAGTATCTCGAAGACGCCCGCTACCCCTCGCGCAGGGTGAACGAGATCGACAACCGCGGCTCGACGTTCTTTCTCGCGTTGGCGTGGGCAAAGGCGCTCGCCGCCCAGGACGAGGACGCGGAGTTAAAGCGACGCTTTGCTCCGGTAGCCGCCGCGCTGGCGGCGAACGCGGGCAAGATTACTCAGGAGTTGTTGGGGGCACAGGGCAAGCCGGTGGAAATCGGGGGGTATTATTTCCCGGACGACGCTAAGTGCGCCGCAGCGATGCGGCCCAGCGTTACGCTGAACGCAATCATAGACGGAATGTAGTAACTTTGCGCGTCCGTGCCGACGCGCGACGCTAATGGTTTTAAACCGCACGTCCTTTATGCGAACGTGGTAAAGGCGCACGCATGCGAGATCTACTTTTGGAGATCCGAATTTCACGGGGCGAACCTTGGCGGAACATCGCTACCGGTGTCTGGCCTGCCGGTGGCAGCCTTATACTGGGGCAGCCAACCGAGCACTTACCGCCTGAACTCATTACGGCTCTAAATTGCCATCAAGATGAGTTCGGACCGGCAATTGGAACCTGGAACTACACTGTCGGTGATGCCAATTACCAGGTGGCGTTCTCGCATTATGACTCGAATGAAATCAACTGAGGGAGAATCTCGCAACGGTTTGAGGACAGGCGACTGCGACCAGCGTGGTTCCGATGGAAAGGAACCGTTAATGTCAGCGGAGTCGGCAGACGACGTCCCGACTGGTCTTCCCCTGGCGCGCTGGTCTTGGGACGGATCAGTGTGAGCGGTTCACATTGGCCGGAACGACAGGCGCGAGCAGAGTGTTAAGTCCAGTCATCGGAAGCTATCCTGACTGGTTGGAGTCGGGACGCGCGCCGTGGGTTGGGCCTGGAATTGGACGATCTCCACGCCCGATACTATGAAGCTATGTCCGAATCCAAACAGGCAGTTTCCGCTTTCGACCGCTCTCTAGTCACGACCGCCTTCACCTTGGATGGTTATCGCGTGGTGAAGAACCATGGAATTGTTCGCGGGATAATCGTTCGTTCCCGATCGGTGTTTGGCACTATCGGCGCGAGCATTCAAACCCTGGTCGGCGGGGATATCACGCTGTTCTCGAACCTCTGCGAAGAAACGCGCCAGCACGCCTTCGAACGCATGATTGAGCACGCTGCGGAGATGGGCGCCAATGCCGTCATAGGCGTACGGTACGACGCCACGGAAGTGATGCAGAGCGTCACGGAGGTGCTCTGCTATGGCACAGCAGTTAAAGTGGAGCCCCTGTAGTTTTGCACAAGTGTGCGAACTCTTGGGGGCACGGATCAACCGCGCGCTACAGCCTCCGCACCGGGAACGTCTCGATCCACCGCTCCAGATCCTCGCCGGCGAGCCTTTTCACGGCCTTGTTGCTGCCAGCGAGCTGAACGACTTCGAGGAGGGTTGATCGGCGACGCTGGAGCGCCTGGTCGAATGACGAAGCGTGCTCACAACTTCTTTATCGGGGCTGATGAATTCGATTAGGAATTCCTCTGGCTCGTTTATCGGCCTGACGCAGCCTTCGAGTCGTTGAGCCCCTGGTTGAGATGGGCTCTCATAAGCCGCTACGGTTCTGCGCAAGTCGAATTGCGCATGTATCAACTGCACATCGCGGTAAAATGTGAATGCTATCAACCTAAACTAAGAGAGACCTAAGTGCCTGCAAAACTATCGAACGAGGTTCTCCTCGCCGCTATCGGAGGCTTTGAATCCCAGAAGAGACAGATCGACACTCAGATCGCTGATCTTCGCCAAATGCTCAACGGTCGTGGCACAGAGTCAGTGGCTGAAACGGAAACTCCCACTCGCAAGCGCAGGAAGTTCAGTGCTGCTGCTCGACGCCGCATGAGAGAGGCCCAACAGCGCCGGTGGGCGGCTGTCAGAGGAGAAACTGCACCGTCAACGCCCGCCACGACCGCACTCCCGAAACGCAAGCGTCGTCTCAGTGCGGCTGGCAGAAGGGCCGTCGTCGCCGCCACCAAGAAACGTTGGGCGCTTAAGCGGGCTGAAGCCGCGGAGAATTGAGCAACGGCAATTAGAGGAGCCGTCGGAAAGACTCCAAACTCCATTCGTCTGCTGTATTGTGGTGCTTCAGAATATACAGATTCCCATCGTCAGCGCAGACCTTGTAGAAGGTTTCATCCGGGCCATACCACTGGTCCAGGATATCCTCGACTACGTATTCACGGTCTCCGAGCTGAAACCTGACCGGTCGCTCGTCCGCCTTCCGGCCGGCATAGCATTGTACCCGTAGGATCATCTGATCGGCGTGGTGTGGATTCTTCGTTCCCGCACCATCGTAACCCTCTCGGGCGCTGTCCGTGAAATTCCTGGACCGCGGTCCGACTGCACTATGCGGGAGACGAAGTGCCGAGAGCACGCGACGATTCGGCGGACGGATTCCCGGACGCTGGCGCGTTCCCGGTCCTGATCATAGCAGTCGCCCACCACGGACCCCGAGCGCGGCTGGAGAACCGTCGCGAACCCCGTTATCTAAGGCTTCGGCGTTTCAGGGCCTCAGTGCGGCGATCTGAAATTGAACTCGCTCCACACTCGGCGGCTGTCTGCGGGAACGCACCAACGGTGTCAGCGCAAACGCAAGGGCCAAGGCCGCTACCCCCGCCCAAAGCCAGCGCCACTTGGCCTTTGGAGAAGCGGGGGGAATCGCGCCCGGAGCATCTTCGAGCAATTGTCAGGACGGTGACGCGCCTGCGCGGCTTTCGCCAGGATATCATCGACGAGCGCGCGGGCGTGGCAGGCGCCGACGTGGTGGTGGAGGAGAGCGGAGCGCCCGTGCTACTGGTGGTGCGGCTGAAGGTCGTTGGGAACAAGTTGACCGAGCTCGAACTTGTGGCCACGCGCAGCGCGGCAGAAGGGCTTATCTTCAACATCGACGGTCTCAGCGCACCGAGCGAAGTGATGAACTACGCGCCGCGCCCCGAGCAGCTTTCGACCCGCGACGAGGCCATCAAGGCGGCTCTGCACTATCCGGCCGGACTCAACGCCGCCAAGACTTTCGCCGATGTGGACGCGCCATTTGCGGCGGGTGCCTATCGCTACGAAAACGGCCAGGTGATGGCAGGTCCCGACTGCAAGTTTGCCCCCGGCTGCCAGAATATCGAGACACAATCGCTCGCGATCTTCAATCGCCTCGGTAACGTCCAAACGCGCGTCGTCGCCGTCGATGAGCGCATGGGCATCGTCTGCCTGCGCATGGCTTGGGGCGTGCGCGAGCGCGGCGGTGACCAGCTCACAGTGTGGGAAACGTTTAAGATCTACGACGGCAAAATCCACGCTGTGGAAGCGTTCATGAGAATCCTTCCGGTGGCGAAGCGCAACGGAGGGTGGGACTAGCGTCTGCTCCGCAGATTTCCGACTATGGGACGTGGGAAAACTGCGGAGGCAAAGATAGCTCCTTGAGAACGCCCATCGCACAGCCGATCGGCCGAGGTGTCGTCCCTTCTGGCGCGATGCCGGACTTGGCGTTCTTAATCCTCGAAACGCGCGCTTTCTCCGAGTGGCCGGCGATACATTCCCTATCCAGCCAACACATTTCTAATGACTTGCTTACGAGGGAGTTCCGCCATTAGCGGCGTGTGACGCTATTTCCCGACAGGCACTTTGCGCCGCAGTTCGATGGAGAAGTTCATTAGGAAGGTCTCTTGGCCCTGGGCCTTCTGAGCTTCCGCTGTGTCGACGGGCATGAGCGCGGCGATGCGTTTGTGTTCGGGCGACCAAATGGGATTGCGGTCGAGACAGGCATCGTCCTGATTGCGTGATGGGCGAGAGTGGTTATGACGCTGAGGCGATCCGCCAAGGTCCGCGTGGCTGACATTCACCTCGTACTTCCACCGGAATGTAGGTGCCAACCACAAGAACAAGAGCGAACAACGATTAGCCGCGCGACGCCTTCTGTGTTATCCTGCGCTCGCATTTGGAGCATCCATGACCAAAACTAAAACTTCAGCTCTGCTGTTGTATTGCACTGTTTCGCTGGCGACCTGCCTGTTGCTGGCGCAGGTCCAAAGGCCCGGGGAGTATCCGAGGGGCGAGAAGCCTTCTCCGATGATGAGTTTCTTCGTGACGAGCGAACCCATCGGCGACGGCGGCAATCTCGGTGGACTGGCCGGCGCTGACGCGCATTGCCAAGTGCTCGCAACGGCCGTAGGCGCAGCAAATCGCACCTGGCACGCTTACATGAGCACGCAGGCGCGGCCCGGCCAGCCGGCAGTGAACGCGCGCGACCGCATCGGCAAAGGTCCCTGGTACAACTTCAAAGGCGAAATGATCGCCCCGGATCTGGCGCACCTGCACGGCGATACGATGGAACTGGCGCATCAGGGAAATAATCTGAATAAGCTCACCGGGTTGACGGAAAAAGGCCAGATCGTGCCGGGTTTGTATGACTATTCCGATCCACGCGACAACGACTGGAGTTACGCCAAAACCACCCGGTTTTCGACTCGCCACGAAATGCTCACCGGTACTCAGACCGATGGCACCGCGTTCACCGATGGTGTCGATCACACCTGCGATAACTGGACCAGCAACAAGAGCCCGGCCCCAGGAGCGTCGAACGGAAACCTGAATGCTGCCGATGGCAGGCCTAACGCCCAGATCGGTTTTCCCGACCGCAATGGCGGCGGCAGCGGTTCCTGGAACTCCGCTCACGGAACCCGCGGCTGTGCCCAGACGGATTTGCCGAAAACCCACGGCATCGGCCTGTATTACTGTTTCGCGATTAACTAGAATGGCGGAAAAGCATATGAGCAAGCCACATGCTCACGTTGTCGTCTTGTGTACTTTGATGCTGGCCTCTTGCCTGATGCTGGCTCAACAGAACGCGCCGAATACCCAGGGCGTCACGCCGCCTCCCGGTAGCCCGACGCCGACTCCGGCTCGAATGACCTTTTTCGTCACCAGCGTCGGTCTCGGTAAAGGCGGAGACCTTGGCGGACTTGCGGGTGCCGACGCGCACTGCCAGGCGCTTGCGGCGGCTGTCGGCGCGGGCGGTCACACTTGGCACGCCTATCTCAGCACTCAGGCTCGCCCCGGACAGCCCGCCGTCAACGCGCGTGACCGGATCGGCACCGGGCCTTGGTTCAACTGGTCGTTCGCGCAACTAGGGGCGCCGCAGAACGCCATCATTTCGGCAGACCTTGCTGAACTTCACGGGGACACGCTCGTCCAGGCGCAGCGCGGCAGCAATCTATTCAAACAGTCCACACGCAACGAGCATGGACAAGTCATTCACGGCATCGGCGATACGCCACCGATTCAGCACGAAATTCTCACCGGATCGAAGTGGGACGGCCGCGCCTACATGGATAACGCCGACCATACCTGCAGCAACTGGACCAGCAGCTCAACAGGTTCCGCGCAGGTCGGCCATTCTGATCGAATCGGCAATGGCTCATCCTGGAATTCCTCGAACGCCACAAAAGGATGCAGCCAGGCAGCGCTGGAAAGCAGCGGCGGCGCGGGCCTTTTCTATTGTTTCGCAATTAACTGACATTCATCGGCTGGCCCATGCGCTTTGCGGCCGGAGTGTTTCGGCTCCTTGTAGCTCATTGCGGCTTTCTCAGCCTAGCTTCGGATTTCACGGCCCGTTCGCGGGCCACTTTCCGAAAGCCCGACGCTTCCGGGCAGGTTTATTGTAAGGTACTCCACATGTGGATGGTGAAGGTAGAGAGTCATCGCGAGTTCTGGAAATGCAACGCGAATCTGCTCGAATGTGGCAAATGCAATCTCGAATTCTCGTGCGTGCCGAGTTTTGTGCCTGCGGGCAGTGGCATAAGGGCGAGTCGGCTGAGTTTACTCACAGACCCCAAAGTAACGAAATACGGGCCAACTCCCGTATCACGCGCAAACCGGAAACAGAGGGGATCCTTTCGCGGGGTGAAATCCGCTCTTGTGCCCGCGCGAGGGCGTCTTCCACAACTAGCTAATGACCTGCGCGCCATGCTCCTCAGGCCTTGGCCAGCGCCGCCTCCCGGCCGGCTATGCGTCCGAAGACGGTCACTCTCGGAAGGCCGTGCAAGGCAAATCCACCAGCCGATTCTCCGCAGCAATAGAGTCCGGGTATGACTTGGCCCTTCAAATCAATAACCTGGCATTTTCGGTTGATCCTGAGGCCCGCGAGGCAGTCGTGAAGGATGGGCGTGGACCAGGCGGCGTAAAACGGCGGCTTCTGGATTTTGTGTTTAGGAGCAGGCTTGCCGAAGGCGGCATCCTTGCCCGCACCGACAAACGAGTTGTACCGAGCCACGGCTTCTTCCAGGGCGCGGGGCGGAACAGGTTGGAGCTGGTATGGATTGGAGATTCGACCGGCCAACTGGGTGAGGGTGTCCGCTTCGAAGAAATAACCGTTGTGATCGACGTTGGGCGGGTGGGGATCCCATTCCTCCCGCTGGGCAGCGTCCGCATCGAAGATGGCCCAGATGGGCCCGCCGCCATCGGCTTTATTTCCTTTTCCCAAATTCCCGTTGGTGCCCAAACAGGCGTTGAGAAAATCGTAGGTGTTGTCCATCTCGTTCCAGAAACGTTGACCGATCTGGTTCACCAGGATCAAGTCTTGAAAATCTTTCACGGTCAGGCCTGACGCGCCGGCGCGATCGAACATGGGGCTTTTCGGGTTCCACCGCAAATTCTGATAGCCGTACTTGCACCCGATATGTCTTGTCTTAGTGATCGTGCGGCCAATCTCGTTGGCGGTGTTCGAAGTGGCCCAGAGTGATGCGCCGATGGCCATGGCCAGCATCTCTCCTTCGGCGTTCTGCTTGGTCCAAGGTTCGCCGGCGACCTGGTATTCCTCAGTCAGGCGCGGGTCGAACATTCTACGGAACTCTACATTGCCGGAATGTCCGCCGGTGGCGATGATGACACCGCGGCGAGCTTGGATATTGACTTTCTTGCCGTCGAAGCTCGCGGTAATTCCTTGCACTCTTCCCGAGGTGGGGCTCTCGCGTACGATGTCGGACATTTTGTGGCGCAGGAGAAAAGTCACGCCTTTCGCCCGGGCGCTGGCCTCGAGGTGGCGGACAAGACCCGAGCCGGGACTTCCGTTGATGGTTTCATTGAGATTGTCCGAATAGGGCTTGCTGACAAAGAGCCTAGGAACGGTACCTCCATTCTCGATAGTGGGCGGCTTTTCATCGAAGATCACACCGTTATCGAGCAGAAAGTCGAAAGTGGCGGCGTTCTCGTCGGCCCAGACGCGGATGAGTTCCCGGTCGCCGAAGCGGTATTCCTTGTTTCTATGGTTGGTGTGATCTAGGTAGACTTGGTCGGCGGAATCGGTGATGCCGTACTTCTTTTGCAGTCTGGTGCCGCCGCCGAGAGGGATTCTTCCGCCGCTTAGCATGGCGTGCCCGCCGATATCGTGGTTGGAATCGATCACGATCACCGACGCGCCCTGCTCGCGCGCCATGATCGCGGCCGGCAAGCCCGAGGCTCCTGCCCCGACGATGACCACATCGGCGACCTGGTCAAAGCGAATCGGGCCGCGTCGGCCTTGTGCGGCAGCTTGTCCGGCTACGATGGTTGCACCGGCGCCAACGGCTGCGCCCTGCTTGAAGAAGTCTCTGCGGCTAATCGAACCCGGCTCTTTGTTGGGCATCTGTTTTGTCACCTTTCCTAGTCAGTTCAGCGATTGTGCGCGGCACCGTCCGCGATCCGCTGTTTGTTCTTCACCGACATCGATCCTATCATCGGCACGATTATCGCGACCTCTCCGGCAACTCCCTCGCCCAGAGCTTCCTCAGACCGTTTGTGTCGCTCGAAGAAGAGTCTTGGTTGTCCTTTGCCGCACGATGGACGTTATATTGAAGCGCTCTGGCGTCGTGGGAGCGAACCGAAAAAGTGGGCCAAACTGGGCCATGCTTCGATATCCTGGGGACACGCGGGTTGCCGCACCGCCGCCCGGCACGCCACCGCGGGGGCGCCGGTGGCTGGCCGGCGCGCCCGCCCTCCGCCGCGTAGCGAGCGGTGCGCCAGCGCGGCAGACGAGGAGCGCGTAAGCTTGAGCACCGCGACGGAAGTACCCCGGGCCCACTCTTTAGCACCAGCGTTCGCAAAACTCCTTGCTTCGCTTCCGCCGGCCAAAGTAGCATTGGGGGCTGGGGGTTTGAAGATGCAACATCAATGGCCGTTCGTCTTCTTCGCGCTTCTTTCGACCAGCGCGCACGCACAATGGTTGAACTTTCCCGCGCCAGGAACACCTCGCACGCGCAACGGCAAGCCCAACTTGACCGCCCCGGCGCCACGCGCTCTCGATGGCAAGCCCGACCTCTCCGGTGTGTGGCGGCATGAGATCACCCCCCCGGCGGAACTGAGAAGGCTTTTCGGCGCCGCGATCGACGGGGCCAGCGAAGTGGAGGTGCCGGGAATGGAGGCCGCCGCCAATCACAAGTACTCCCGCAATATCCTCGTGGACTTCAAGGCCGAAGAATCGCCATTGCGGCCGGAAACCACGGAAATCATGCGCCAGCGCGCGGCCAGCACCAACCCTGCAGAGGTTTGCGCCGTCGGACAATTCGGCATCCCTCTCGCCGGCCTCCTCGCAGAGTTGATTAAGATCGTGCAGTCACCTCGCATGAGCGTTATCTTTTATGAGATCGATAACCTGCACCGCCAAATCTACACCGACGGACGCGTGCTGCCTAAGGAATTTGAGTATCCGGCCTTCCTGGGCTATTCGGTTGGGCATTGGGATCACGACGTCTTTGTGGTGGAAACCGCGGGCTTCAACGGCAGGACCCGGCTCGATTTGATGGGCCACCCCCAGAGCGAAGCGATGCGCATCACCGAACGCTTCCGCCGCCGCGACTTCGGACACTTGGATGTCGAAATGACCTTCGACGACCCTAAGATGTACACGAAACCTTTTACCATCAAGGTCCCCCACGACCTGATGCCCGATTCTGACATCTTCGAAATGTTCTGCAACGAAAATGAGAAGGACCGCGCCCACCTGCAAAGGCAGTGAGCCAACTGCCTAACCGTCAGATCCAGATGTGGTTATTGCCTGGATCGGCATATCCTTCCGACTTTTTTAGATTCGGAGTTCTTAGAGAAGAGTCGAGGAGCCGCAAAAAAGCTCTGTCTCCGGCGAAACCGGTTTAATCGGGAAGAGTGGCCAACCATCCGCTCCGAGCGGCACCGCACCCCGCCCGCCGGGGATTCGTGCCTCAGATTGCTGCTATTCGTTTCACACGGTCAAGCCCCGAGCCAAACGGCGGTGGTATTTTCGAGTCCGCCTGAGTTGCGGCGGTGCTCGCGCTCATCGCCCGGTCATTGAGGATACAATAATGGCTTCCACAGACCCGGTATGGCTTTCATTGTTTTTCTCCGAGGGATCAACGTTGGAGGCTACAGGACCTTCCGCCCAAGCATGCTCGCAACAGAGCTGGGCGCCTACGATGTCGTGAATGTCGGAGCTGCAGGCACTTTTGTAGTTCGAAAACCTGTCTCACGTACAAACTTCCTTGCTGAACTGCGCCGGAAGCTGCGGTCTGATGTGGAAGTTGCGCTCTGCGAAGGCAGTGATCTTATCCAACTGGAGCTGGAGAATCCGTTCGGAACTGAGCCTTCCCGCCCCGACTTTGTTCGGTTTGCGAGCATCCTTTCGAGGGCTGGTCGCAGCAAGGTGTGCCTTCCGATCGCCATTCCAGAAGACGGGGAGTGGTTCGTGCGAATTATCGGGTTGAAGAATCGACTTGTGTTTGGAGTCTATCGCCGCCACATGAAGACAATCAGCTATCTGGGGCAGATCGACGAACTCTTTGGTGCGCCCGCGACGACCCGCAGTTGGAACACGATACTCTCCGTGCTGCGGATTCTGAAGTCCACGAACCACGCCCCGAGGGAATGAGCCCGTTTCAACCACTGAAAAGTGAATCTGATTGCACCGCGAACAACCGCACGACCTCTAGGTTGACGACCTGCCAATGGGCCGGCAAGAGGTCGGGTGTGGTATGGGTCCGCAGCAGCGGGGCCCGAAACAATCGGGCGAGACTCGATTGAGCATGCCGCTGGTATAGCAGTCAAATGAGCAAATTACCTGCTGAATTTTCCTTGCAGGTGTTCGAGATCGCGATTGTTCTCACAGGCGCTTTCGAAGATGTCGCTATCCGGCATCAAGCGCACCTGTTCCTTGACTCGCCACGGCTTGGTATAAACCTTCGGGTCGTCGATTGTAACTTGAATTTCCATGTGCCCGAAGTCTGTCCGCCGAAAACGTTCGGTGACGTGCAGGGCATCCGACGTGGGTTTGCCCGTCTGATCCAACCATGTCTTCCCGTTGAAGCCGCGGGTGTCGACGACCAGGGCTTCGCCATCCCATTTGCCGGTGGAATAACCTAAGTAGGCTGGAAGATACTCGTTCCCCAGTTCGCGCCCATCGAGGAAGATCTGGCGCCACGTGTTGTCGGATTCATAAAGAATCCCAATGATGTCCGATCTTTGGATCACCCTCCACGGTGGGGGTGAGGCGTTGATCCTCGGGACACCTCGGGGCAAGCAGTTTGCGGGGGGATCCTCTCCCGAATGCGAGCCGTCTGCGCGTTGGTCCACCAGCGCTTTGGCCCAAGGCTGAAATGGTACGTCACCGGGTTTGAGATCCGCCGCAATGTCCAGAATGTACTTGGCGCTGCCGGATTCCCAGACTCCGGACAGGTCCGGATGACCATCGGCCGATCGTGGCGCTGGCGCGGAGAGATTGGGCTTGCCATCAGGCCCCTTCGGAATTCCGCCGGTTGGAACTTTCACCCACTGGCCATAGACAGGAACACAAATCAGTCCCGCAATGGCTGCAGAAGACAGTAGCGGCACTGCAGCACGGACCAGCGTAAGGACGACAACTGCTGCTGGAACGTATAAAGACCTCATCGTGGCTCTCCTTCTGCGTGCAATTCTAGCAGGCTTGATTCACCTGGAGTCACTTCAAGGCACCGAGCCGCCACGTCCCGGCAAGTTCTGCATCTCAGGAACCAGTGCCGGCCGTCGAAATCGCGCTGCCAGTGCCCAAACCCTTGCGTGCCCAAGAAGCCCTTAGCGATTTGGTCTTCTCGGAGGCGCGTATGGGAGTATGATGAAACGGTCCGGCCGCCACCTTTTCAGACATTCTCGCACGTGATCCTAAGCCTGGCCGGAGACGATCGTTTTCGATAGAGATCTAGATGCTACACGCCGAGCTGTTGGCGCGCCCTACCCACCACCGACGGGCGCGAGATCCGTCTGCGCCGTATCACCGAACCCACGGCCGAGCAGAAATCCCTTCTTCAGCAGCTCGGACTGACCCTGCCGGACCGCCTCGAACACAACCGCGAATGTAGTGTAGACTCGGCCATCGCCTGAGCTGATTCTGCACTACTTGGCCTATTTTTAGCCCCTTCCGTGACGAACTTGGGCTAGTGTTCCAATCGGTCGCCAAGGGAGCGCCGATGCGGGACAACAATATCCTCACCCGCCACATCAAGCCGACAGCCCGCAAGCTGAATCCCGGTTGGGTGAACTGGCAGGTGCTCCGGAGATCGTGCGCGACCTGGCTGCAACAGGCTGGCGTGGACGTTAAGGATGCCCAGGGAATCATGCGGCACAGCCGTGCGAGTACGACCCAGGATGTGTACCAGCAACTGGTGCCGGAATCGCAGCGAAGGGCGGTCCAAAAGCTGACGTCGTATGTGGAAACTGGGAGGGCCGTACAGTGAAAACGTGGTTGCAATTGAACTCGAAGTGCAACCAATTGCAACCAAATGTGGAAAACGTGGTCTGTAAGTGATTGAAAATGGTGGCCAGGGACGGAATCGATAAGCATTACACGTCTCTGATTTCCCTGCCCCTCGACGGTATTATTCTTGATCCAGCCGCTTGAAAGGCGGCCAATGCGGTCTGTTGACCATTTACTCGCTCAAATCCCAACCGTGATATGCCCGGTCGAACCAAGCGCAGCCATTGACGGATCCCCCACGAACCGACTCCGCGATCTCCTCGAATCGGTGAATGAGTGGCGCTTGGTGATCGAGACCACAAACCACAAGAACTCGGTCGTTGGGCTGCGTGGCCTCGGCAACCATCTTGAACATGTATTCCTCTCGCAAGGTGTTGCACCGGTCGATATTGGCTCTCCAGTCGGCCTCCGAGTCGAAATCGTATTTGGCGACTTCGTGCGCATACCCTCCGGCGCAACCTTTCTGCTGGCGAAGCTCCAAAGGCATGTCGATTTTCAGATACCGATTTCCCGTAGATGCCACGACAGCTTCCAGGATGCTGGTTTGCTTGTCACCGATCTCCTCCCCAACGACCGAAATGTTTTCGGTGATGATTATCTGTCGAACTTCGTCCGCAAAGCGTTGCTGCTGGTTCGCATGCAACACGGGATCAAGAGGCGGATTCTTGGGTGGATCAAGTTGCAGTTTATGGTCACAAGCAAAGACCAGGACGCTCCGGCACCGGATCATGTCTAGAAACAGTAACCTCCAGAACCGAGTTTCGCATAAGGGCCAGAAAGCGAAACTCAGACGGGCATCCGGAGGGTGATGAGCTATGAAGGGCACCGGAAACGGTCAACATTTCGCCAGCCCAAACCAAAACGCGAAACTGGTTCGCGCCATCGCCAACCTGGCCCGACGGGCGCGGCTTGACTATGAGGGTTTCCGCCGGGTGTCGGCGCAGGTCAGGAGCGAACTGGGCTTGAAGCGGCCGCCGCGGTCCCGGCGGCTGCCGCGGATCCTGGGCGAGGCCAGCCTGAAAAAGTTCTACGAGGTGATCGACCAGGCTGGCGATCTCCAGCACCAGATCATGCTCCGGCTGCTTTTCTATACTGCCGTCCGCGTCTCGGAGCTGACTGCCATCAAGGTCGATGATGCGGACCTGGACGCCTGCAAGATTTTCATTGAGCGCGGCAAAGGGGACAAGGACCGCTACATTCTGTTTCCCGAGCCGTTCCGGCTGATCTTGAAATCGCACCTGGCGGCGCACCCAGAGAACCGGTACCTGTTCGAGTCCCGCCAGCGCACCAAGTACTCCGCCCGCCGGGTGCAGCAGATCGTGGCGGGTTACGCCGCGGCCGCGGGGCTGCCGGAGCGCATTCATCCGCACCTGCTGCGGCACCAGATGCTGACGTGGCTAACCTCTCGGGGCCTGCCCGATTCTCAAATCCAGCTCATCTCGGGACATGCCAGCAAAAAGAGCCTGGAGGTGTATCAACACCTGAGTCTCTCGGCGGTGCAGCCGGGATACCAGCGGGCGGTGAAGGAACTGGAGATCTGAGCCATGCAGACCACAAAGAAGCATCCAGGCGGCCGCCCACGTTGCACTGTGGACAGGGACCAGGTTCTGGAACTGAGGAAAAAGGGCCTTAGCTGGCGGGGGATCGCCCGCACGTTGCGGATCGGGACAGCGACTGCCATCCGGCTCTACAATGCCCTACCCCAGGCCAGAGATGCGTCCCAAAACTCATCACAGGGGGTTCGGGCATGAAGAAACCGTCACGGAAACGTCCCGACAAGAAAGACCCCGGTAAAGCCGACCCGGCCAGGGCGCTTTTCAACGACGCTGTGGACCAGGCCCGACTCCTGAAACGAAAGCACCGGGCTTTTTTCGAGAAAGACCGTAGAGGGTTCCGCGCAGCGATCCGCAAGGCGCATAGCCGCGTGCTCCGGCTCAAGCCTGGCCCCAAGGGAGATCCCCAAATTGCGGCGGCGGCCCGCGAGCGAGCCCGCGGCGTCAAGTGGCCGGACCTGTATCCGAAGTTCATAGATCGGTATTCCCAGGTGCCAGAGCACATTCGCGCTCTCCTTGAGGCCGGTTTTCAACGCAAGGTCAACACCTACCTGCAGCGCCATCCGGTGCTCCGGCGCAAATGGCGCATGAGAACTGCTGACACCAAACCGCCGCAGCGATCCTGAGGCCAGGTGTCTCAGCCGCCAAACTATTCTTGGACGCATACCCGTTCTTGGCGGTAATGTTCCTTCGTGGCACGGAAGCCCAAGGCGCTCACCCGCGAACAACTCCAGGGCCGGAAGGATCAGGCCGTCCGCTTCACCCACGACGTGGTCGGGGACCCAGACCGGGCGGACGAAATCCAGTCCGAAAGTTTGGAGGATTACGCGCAACGCCGCCACATTCAGCTTCTCAACCCACGAAGGAGACAAACGATGGCCCGCAAAACGACCCAGGATTACCGCGACGAGATCGCCGACCTGAAAGATCAGCTCAGCGACCTCGAAGATGAAAACGAGACGCTCCAAGACACGCTTGACAACATCGCCGGTATCGCGTCTGGCGAGGACGAAGATTTGGACGAGTCTGATTCGGATGATGATTCCGACGACGACGAGGACTGAACCCGGAATGCGGGCTCAAAGCCGATGTCCATCCGAATAAGCAGCGCCCGCCCTCCAGACGAGCAACCCCTCGGACCCGCGGCTCTGGAAGTTGCTTGGGACAGGTGGGGATCGTTCACTCCGGCCGAGCGGATGTATCTGGTGGACCGTGGTTTCAGCCCAGCGCAGATCGCGTTCCGCGCAGCGTGCCGACAGATCGAACGGATTTGTGACGAAGCGGATCGGCGGGAAAGTAACCACGAGTGACTCGTCTCGGGTTCAGTTGTCGTTCAGGCCGAAATCGCGAGTATGCAGGCGATCCTTCCAGCTTGCTTCCAACTGTCCGACTTCGTCACGCTCCATGTCCGGCGACGTGCGCTGAAGGATCGTGAATAGGAAGTCCTCCCGTTCCCGCTCCTTGAGCTTTTTGTTGCCGCCGTGGCCCGAAGCTGCGTAGTTCAGCCAGCGGCCGAGAATGTTCTCCCCACCGCAGGCTGAGCCGACGTAGCCTTTGCCAACCTTCACATCGAAGATGTAGTAGATTCCGCGCCACTGTCTCAGCGCGGCTTTCCACTTGGTTGGCAACACTCGCAGCTCCTGCCAGGTCAGGGAGAGCCCATCCCACCGGGGCATCTCGGCGTCGAGCGAGCTTTCCTCGTGGATGGCGTAAATTGGGAAGCTGTTGTTCTTGGCCCAGCGCCACCAAAGACGCCCCGCAGGCCATTTGACCACCAGACGACCTTTCCATTCGCTGTAGATGCCTGTGGGTTCGAGGTCAAACCAGAGGCGAGTGCTGCGGTCGTCTACCAGTCGCACCATAAACGGTTTCAGCTCAGCCTGCGCTGGGATGGCCAGAAATTGTTTTTTGGTCACTGGCCGCCACTTCCCGCGGCGGTAGAGGCCGATGAAAAGGGCCTTTTCCCCCTCTTCTGCGATGAAGGAGGCGACGATGTCGGCCTTCATCAGCGCCTTCTCCGCGCCAGGATGTTGCGCCTGCTGGTAAGCGTTAAACACTTCCGGTTTCTCCGCAGCAAGCCATGGCAGAACCTTCCGCATTCCAGGCTCAGTCGGCCTATGCCGCATCACCATGACTTTGTCGAGGTTTAATCGTTGCTTCGTGAGAAGGTCTTTGAAATCCATGTTTCACTCATCCAGCCTGCATCGGAGTGTGGCCAAGTGATCAGCCCTGATCGAGCTTTCTGCCCTCGGTCAGATGGCGGACTATCTGCTCCTCCGAGCACGCCAGACCATCAACCTCGTAATACCTTCGCCCATCAGGCAGCACCGCCGGATTGGGGTCCACCCAGTATCCTTGGCGTTCGAGCCATTCCAGGTCCTCCGCAGTGACAGTCTGTTTCACCCGGAAGGGACGATATCGGAGCACAGAACCGGTGTCAAGGCGGGGAACAAAGCACCATCTGTGCTGGAATCCAGCGCGGGAATCGCTGGCGAAACCAGAAAACCGTGTCGAACTCAGTGTGCAAATAGGTCGTTCGATTGAAAAGCCACGCGGAAAAGCGTACGTTTGAGCCATGGAAGACCAGCTTTTCTACTCGACCGGCCGGGCGGCAACCGAATTGGGGATTTCTCAGCCCCAGGTCCGCGCCCTGTGCGAGAGCGGCGCGATTGCGACCGAGGTCACACCTGGCGGCCAATGGCGAATCTCGAAGTCGGAGCTGGACCGGTTGAAAGCCGAAGGGCTACCAGCGATCCCGCGGCCGCTGCCCGGCACAGACAGCCGACGCCCGCCGGGTCATCGGAATGGGATCCATCCAGCGCTGTATGCCGAGCCGTCCGAACAAGTGGTCAACGCTGCCGAAGAGGTGGTTGTGCTGGAGAACGAGGTCAAGAGCCTGGGCCTGCGTCGGCAAAAGGAAGAAGCCCTCGATTGGTTCCGCCAGCGCGAAGCAGAGGAAAGGGCCGAACAGGAAGAGCGTGAGCGTGAGGTGCGGGTCATACGAGCCGAGCACGCTGCCCGCCGGGAGCGGGAGGAGTGGCTGCAATCTTGGGAGGAGTATGGCCTCGGGCGGCTGCCTTACGAGTTCCCGCCGGATGTCAGGTTGAAAGTGCACGAGGCCATCCGGGCCCGCCTTGCCCCACTGGATCCAATCCCCTCTGCCGTGGGGAGCCAGCGGATCGTGGACGCCATAGTCGACCACTTCGTTGCCGAATGGAAGCGCGACGTCCAGATCGAGCAGATTCTCATCGAGGCCCGCGACCGGTTGCTGCCTTCGGCTGCCAGAGGGTCTTGGGGTCATATAACCGACTGGCAGGTCCGTGCTGTTAAGGCCGCTGCCGCTGCAATTCAGGAACTGCGAGACGATGCTCCCATTGAGGAGATCCGCGCCGCGGCCGTCCACGCAGTGCACGGAGTCGCTGCAGAGTTCGATGCCGACCAGGCAGCTAAGGTCGACGCCGAGATGCGGCACCGCATCATCCATGCGCCGTTTCCCTTTTCTATGCCGCCTGATGGCTGTGAGGACCTAGAGAGGCTGATCGAAGAGATGCTGGCCGCGCTGCCGGTCGGAACTCCCAGAGCCAAGCTGGAGGAGGCACGGGATCGAGTCCTGAACGACGTGGAAGAGGCATTTCGCAAGCGCCAAGCAGCCGTTCAGCAGCCGCAGCCCGCGAAGAGCAGTCCGCCAGAGCCACAGCCGCTTGTCCATCGGCCACCAAAGGTAATCAGATTTGGCGGCTCGGCGAGCGCACACGTCGCACCGCGCCGCGCTGTATAGCGGGACCGAGACTACTACGTGCTTCGAGCAGGCGCGACCATGTTTCGCTTCCTATTCCGGTCGGCTGATGGCCGGGAGATTCCCGCTGCCGAATGGCTGACGTTCTGGGCGTCCAAATATCCCGACCAACGCTATGCGGACTACGACGATCTGATCGCTAAGGCAAAACACTTTACAACCGACGATTTCATCCGAATTGGAAAATGGAAAGACAACGCATGGGGCAGCAAGTGGCGGCCAAACGTCGCCATGGTCGCCCACCAAATCTGGCTGCAGGCTGCCGCGGAACTTCCCGGCATCCGGGTTAGCGATGAGAACGCAGGCGCGTTCCTGGCCGACTGGTCAGAGAGGAAGTATGAGGACCGTTACGCCAACGCTAGAGTCCAGCACAAACGCTTCGGCCTATCGCGGGCGACGACACTCTTACATTTCTTGAGCGGCGGCGTGCATCCGATTTTCGATTCACGAGTGAGGAGCGGCGTTAAGCGGTTGACAGGAAAGTCTGTGGCGCAGACCGTTGAGGCCTACCTTACGACATACGTCCCCTTGTTCCAAGCAATCGCCGCGGCTTGTGGCACGACCGACTTCCGTACTGTGGATAAGGCGCTTTTCTCGTATGGCAAAAGAAGGCCACATAGGGAAGGTCCAGGCGGGGACCTCCCCGTGCCCGCCGCACAGCGCCAAAAGCGCGTCGCCGTCGACCGCGCCGCCCTGGCCAAACTGCGCAAGATCATGGCAGAGAGCGGCAAGACACTAGACGAGGTGCTTGAGGAAATCCGCCTTGGCAAGCTGACGATGGAGTAGAGTATCGTCGCAGTTGAAGCTTGAGATTGGCGGGCTTTCGATCAGCTTGTTGAATCTGGCTTACCGGCAATATCATTTCTGGCGCGAAGAGTAGACTCAGATCCTTTTGGCGCTGCGAGCCTCGATAGCTACTTGGCCCGCAAAGACGACTCAGTGGATTGGTTGCTGTGGAGTGACGAATTGAAAGCCGTCATGGCTGATTACTGGGGCACGATCGATACGATCCTGATGGGGCGAAGGACCTATGAAGTGAGCCGTCGCATGGGTGGCGGGGACAGGCCGCCGGAATGGGCGATCCGTTTCGTGGGGGCGTGCGCGTGCTTATCACGGGGCCGCAAGGATTCGAGCGATCAGTGCTATTCGCCATTGACGAGGATGCGGTGGTCATCGCTCAACAAGTCAGGGAGACGATTGAAGGGTAACGTGAGAGCGGACATAGACAGTTCGGTCCCGGCTGGGATTCTCACTTTCCGTATCCGCGACTTGCCATCCGCTGAGCGCATTTCGGATGAAAGGTTTGAGCGCCCTTGGTGTTATTTCCCAACGGCACACGATGCGATCCGCTCTGTCGAGCGATGGTTGTTGTCGAAGCATGATCGCTTATGCGTGCATTAAATTCTGTTTATGGAAGGGTGGGCGACGATCCTTCCACTATCCAGCCAAGCTTAAGATAGAGGCTGTCCTCAGAGATTCCCGCTGCTAAACCTCACCCATAGCTCCCTTACCGATCAACGATGTGATCTGATACCGGCCGAGTTGCACGCCAGTAGCTAGGGGCATGGGATCGACCGATTTCATTCCACCGGAAGCAGACACCCAGGGGCAGGTTGTTCATCGCCCGGCTTTAGGTACTACTCTGCAGACGGGTCACCATGCGGACTCCGGCAGATTCATCTTCTTAGCGAGCGCCGGCCAGCGGGGGCTGGAGCGGAGGGCTTCGCCGACCCCTAAACGCGGCAGAACGATGGCTTGGGGGTACCGCTGGTCGATGGCCTTTTCCAACCAGCCCACGGCGTTTTCTACTTCCCCCTTGTACAAATGGTAGTTCGCCCGAGCAAACGGGACGCCGGAGGTCTCGGGCGGCCCTAGCTCACTGAGCAGCCCGTCGGCGCGGCGTTGATTGCCGGTGCGAGCGAGCATCCCGGCCAAGCTTCCCAGATTTTCCGGATACAACGGGTTCAACGAATAGACCTTTTCAAAGCAGTGGAGAGCTTCAGCCGCCTCTCCTCGGACAAAGTGCAGTCCACCCAAATCCTGCCAGGCGCGCGACAGCTTCTCGTTGAGTTCCAGCGTGTGGCGGTATTCCTGCTCTGCTTCCTCGTATCTGTGCGCCGCCATGAGGATCATCCCCATATAACGCCGATTTGTGGGTGTCACGGGGTCCGCCTTGACCACGCGTCGCATCCGCTCCTCCGCCTCTCCCGCGCGGCCCAGCGCGATCACATACACGGCGTAGACAAAACACGCCCAAGCCGTGACGGGCTCCCGAGTCAACGCGATGGCGAGCCGCCGCTCGGCCTCCTGCCAATCGTAATCAAACGTGTAGGCTTTCACAGCCAGACAGGCATGGGCGTCCTGCTGGGACGGATCGATCTCCAAAGCCTTTTGTGCCCACGCTTGAACCTGCGCCATGGCCTCCTGGGGAAGCCCCGGGCCGAAGCTGCGCATGAACCAGTGCAGCGCGAGTGCTGCGTAGGGATCCGCAAATTTAGAGTCGAGCGAGACTGCCTGTTCGAAGTATTCCTTGCCACGGGCCACCGATTCCGGCGTCATCAAGTGTATATGATGCCGTCCTTTGAGATAGGCTTCGTAAGCTTGGGGATTGGGCTTGTAGCGCTCGGCTGCGGCAGGCTGTGCGGCGAACTTCAACTTGAGCGCTCCGGCTATAGCCGCCGCGATTTCGTCCTGGACTTCGAAGACATCGGATAGTTGGCGGTCATAGCGCTCTGACCAGAGATGGGAGCCATCGGCGGAATTGATCAACTGCGCCGTCACGCGAATGCGGCTGCCGGAGCGGCGCACGCTACCTTCTAGGATGGTTTTGACGTCCAGCGCCTCGGCGATTTTGCGGATGTCCTGCTCCTTGCCGCGGAAGGCAAACGACGACGTGCGGGCGATAACTTTGAGCGAGGGGATTTTTGCGAGCAGGTTCAGGATCTCCTCCGCCAGGCCATCGGAGAAGAACTCCTGTTCCTTATCCAGGCTCATGTTGGCGAAAGGCAGCACGGCGATGGACGGTTGCTGTTCCGCGAGTTTGGACGCCGGCTCTTTCTCCAGCGCCGTCCGCAACTCCGTCATGTTTTGAAATCTTTGCGATGGCTGTTTGGCGAGACAGCGCTTCACGATTTCCGCCACGGGAGAATCCAGCCGCGCGGGCTCGTCGCGCAGCACGGAGGCCAATCCATCAAAGGCCCGGCCGCCACTCAGCATTTCATACAAGACCGCGCCGAAGCTGAATATATCGGATCGCGTATCGGCGGGCTTCCCCTCCACTTGCTCGGGTGACATGTACGCGGGCGTGCCCAGGACCGCCCCTTCGATGGTCTGGGTTGCATCCGCCGCTGCGATGGATTTGGCCAGCCCGAAGTCCAGGAGCTTCGCGCCTTTATTGGTCACCAGAATATTCGCAGGCTTCAGGTCGCGATGGAGGAAGCCTCGCGCGTGAGCGTCCTCCAGGGCGCCGGCGATCTGAATCGCCAGCCGCACGGCTTCTTTGGACGGCATGGGACCACGCACAGGAGCGCCATCGATGAACTCCATGACCAGGTAATCCGGCCCCACGTCGTGGATTTGGCAGATGTGAGGATGATTGAGCGCCGCGATAGCTCGCGCTTCCTGCTCAAAGCGCGCAGTATGCGGACCTTTGAGGCGCTTTATCGCGACAATCCGATCTAGGCGTGTATCGCGGGCCTTGTACACTTCTCCCATGCCGCCCGCGCCGATGGGCGCGAGGATCTCGTAAGGCCCGAGTTTGTCGCCGGGAGAGAGCGGCATATGAGTGACGCAGTTAAGTTTATCCGATCAAGAACCGGATTGTGCCTGAGTGACGGCGTATCCTTCCATTACTTTTTTCTTCGGGGGCAGCGGCGGAGAGCAAAAAGTAGTGGAAGAGTGGGCGACGATCCAGAAGCCATGAGATTACATCCGCGCATAGGGCGTTTATCCGGCCAATCGTGATGCCCGCGCGGCGTTAACTTCTTCTGAATGTGGCGCGTGCACAGATTGGACCGGATAAACGCGCGAAAACCAGCCAATCTGTTTGATTCTTGGTCGCTTACGCTGACATTTCGGAGCAAACTGATTGGCCGGTTTTTGTGGGTTAGACAGCCAAGTGGATGGCCGCGATGCGACTCTCACACACGCCAAGAGCTATCCTTTGAGTTCAGTTCCGGAGGTCGTTCGTGGCTGAAGTGAAGCACGTCTACATCTACAGAGTGGGGAACAACTGCTACAAGATCGGTCGGACGAAGCACCCGCCGGAAAAGCGAAAGCGCTACGCAGGAGGAGTTAAATGCGGCCTTGGACCGCGCCGAGGCATTTACGAAGGAACTTCAGCCTCTGTCAATTGAAGCAAAGAGGCTGAGTCGGAAGAAGCCAACTGAAAACATCCTGGACCCTACAGACGATATCCTCGAACTTTACCGACGCCTTCGGGAAGCAAGCCGGGAGAAGTACCTGCTTGATCGCCATATCGACCTGCTTGTGAGTAGAATCAAGGTCGCAATAGGTGAGAACTGCGGGATTAAGGGCGTAGCGTCGTGGGATTGGCAAGAACGCTCGACGATGGATGTCAAGCGGTTTCAAAGGGAGCAACCCGTCTTATACGAGGAGTACAGGCGCGATTCGAGTTGCCGCGTCTTTAAACCCGAGCGCGTTGATGTTCCCGGCGATGAATAATGCCGTTACCTTTCGCCACTTGGCTGTGAGGAATTGATCCAGATGGCTGTATTGTCCCCATGTCGCGGAATGGCAACGTGTCTGGACTGTTGGACATGAAGCCTGACGCGCGCATGGCAACCACCCGAGGCACGCTAAGGTTTCCGCCAGATCCTCAGAAAGTCGTCCTTGGCTTTGTTGAGGTCGTCGTCCAAACTGAGTCCGCCAACCGCGTTGAGGACGGCGAAAGTCGTCAGAAAGGCCATGTGGCCCATTTGCAGCGCCGTCTTCATTCCGGACACCGACGGAGCTTTTACGATTTTCAGGCTGTCCTTTGCCGAGCGCGCACCGAGACCAGAAATATCGCCGTGGGCTAGACCTGACGCCATTGCGTAGAACGTGGGATAGAATTCGCCCATCCCTACCGAATCCGCACGCTCCCGAATACTCCTTGCACTCCAGGAGTCCCTCAGCCCCTTCTTGTTTTTCCGCAAGAACCTGGTTTCTACCTTCGCAAACTCTTCCTTCATCCTCTGGACGGTTGAAGCCGGTATCTTCGCGGCATCCTCGGAGGCGAACCTGACCAAATAGTCGTAGTACTTCTTCTGGCGTACCCAGTGAAAATCGATATAGTCATCTACCTCAGGAAGGGGGGCTTGCTGAAGGTAGCGCGCGTTCAGCGCGTACTCAAACATCGAACGTGCAATCACAACCGCGTCTTGACAATAACCGTTCAGGCACAGGATGATCAACGCGCCAAAAGAGTCAGCAACTATTGCGGCGTGGAAGTAGATCAACACAGCGAGCTTGCCTCTCACTGGTTTCGCTAGCAGCCGATTTGCGAGTGATGGGAGATCATTTGCCACCGGGAAGAATTCCGGCATGTAGTCGTGAGCGGTCTGCCAGAAAGCCGGGACTCCTGCGATCACGCGCGAGGAAGTAGGGCGAGGTCTCGGTGGCCTCTTCCCGAGGGATTGTGGCTTCTTAAACCGCATGCTCGTTAAGTTCATAGTTGCACGGGCACCAGTCTCGAAGAAACCACATGAGCAAGAAGTCGCTAGCCCTTGCATGTGCTCTGTTCTGTCTGGCTCCTGGTTGACGGCGCATCCGTCACCTACTTTTTCAAATTCGGAGTTTGGTGTGGGTTCGAAGCTCCCCAAGAAAGGTAGGGGAAGAGTAGCCGACGATCCATTCCCTATCCCGCCATCCCCTTCAAAAGCGCCGAATTATTAGCCCAAGTAACGACACGCAGATTTCAGACGGGATGTTTCTTACGAGCCTTCGGATCACTCGTTGTTGGGCTCTCTACTCTACTTCTTTAACCCCGCGACCCAATTCGTCACCACCGTGAGCTGCGGCGAAGATGCCGCGTCCAGGGCTCCTGGGGTGTTGATCAGGAAACGCTTCCCGTCCGCAGTGACGTCGTACTTGCGCGCCTGCGCGGGCGCCTTGTCGATCTCCGGCTGCTTGGTCAACACCTGCGCCAATGTGTCGGAGACATCCTCGCCCTCGAACAACCGCTCGCCGGTCAAAAGTTCATACAACACCACGCCGAAGGCCCAGATGTCGGTGCGCTTGTCCACGCTCTTGCCCTTCGCCTGCTCCGGGCTCATGTACGCCACCGTCCCTAAAATTGTCCCCGCCATTGTCGCGCCCATCGTGATCGTCGGCGACTTCTCCGGGTCAGGCGACACCGCATCCGGCGACCCGCTGAACGCCTTAGCCAATCCAAAATCGAGCAGTTTAACAACGCCATCGGGAGTGACTTTGATGTTGGCGGGTTTCAGATCGCGGTGGACGATGCCTTTGTCGTGAGCGTAGGCGAGGGCGTCGGCGATCTGCGAGGCGATCTTCCAAGCCTCGTCGAACGGCATCGGCCCTTAGGCGACTCGCCTTCGACTAGCTCCATCACCAGCGCCCGCTCTTCCACGCCGTAGATGGCGGCAATATTGGGGTGATTGAGCGACGCCAGCACTTGCGCTTCGCGTGTGAAGCGCGCCATGCGCTCAGCATCGCCGGCGAAGGCCGCGGGTAAGACTTTGATCGCTATCTCGCGCCCGAGCTTGGTATCGGTCGCACGCCAGACCTCGCCCATCCCGCCCGCGCCCACCTTGGCGGTGATCCGGTAATGCGCGATCTGTTGTTGCGGCGTCATGGAATCCGGCGCTTCACCTCGTCGAAGAAGTTCTGGAGCATCATAATGTGGACAGAGCCGTTCACGCCCGGCGCCGCCTCGGGTTGGGTGAGCACCGCGAACCGCTTGCCGTCCGGCGCCAGATCGAGGTTCAGCACACCCAGATTGAAGAGCTGCTTGTCAGACCACAGCCGCGGTTTGCCGGGCACAAAGGAATCGCCATCCACGCTGTAATCCACCACCATGATCCGGTTATCCGGCGTCTCGAAGAACAGCTCACCGCCAGTCTTCGACCAAAACGCATACGATCCGCCGCCAATCGAGATCTGCCATTTGCCTCCGCTCCGAGCCGGAAACGGCCGGACGTAGATCTCGTCATTCCCCGATTCGTCGGACTGGTAAGCGATCCAGCGCCCGTCGGGAGAAAATTTCGGCGTACGCTCCGAGGCCGGCGTGCGCAGGAAAATTTCCGGCTTTCCCGCCTTAGGGTGGTCCGGGTCGGAGAGATCCACCGGAAGAGTCCAGAGGTCGTTGCCCGTGGACTCTTGCGTCTGATAGGCCAGCCAATGGCCATCGGGGGAGAAAGACCAAGGAGTCGGGTTCACCTGCCCTTCCAGTAAACGTTGCGGCTCGCCACCTCCATCGCTGCGAATCCAGGAGAGCGCGAAACCGCTGGAATGATCCTGGTAGACGATGTGTTTGCCGTCGGGCGTCCAGATCGGTAGCCCTGTTTTTCCAGTGAACGTGACCCGGGTCGTGGTGTCCCGTTGCGGATCGTATACGTAAACGTCGCCTTGAAAAAAGGCTAGTTTACGTCCGTCCGGCGAGAGAGCCAGCCCCCCGTATTCGCCGGGTGCGCTAATCAGAGACTTCATCGTCCCGGAACTATCCATCCATGCCACTCGCCAGGTTTGAGCATTTCCTGTACCCGCCAGATACAGGAAGGTCCCCGGCCCGGATGCCCTTGCGGAAAAGTCGAACTGGCCTCCCCCAGTCGTCGGATTTGCAGCCAAATCCTCCACGAGCGGAGTGGGAATGCCGCGCACCTCCAGCCGTACAGGATCGAACTTCACGCCGAACAGTATGCCCTGGTGCACATACACCAGGTGTCCACTGGGCAGGTATCGGCCGAAATAGCCACCCCGCTGCACGACCTTGACTTGGCCCGTCTTGAGCGAAATGGCTTCGATGTTGGCATTGTCCATCCCGGTGGGGGCGCCCGAGGCGGTGAACAGAACCGCTTCACTGCCCGGCAGAACTTGCGGCCAACGGTGGGAGATCTCGCCCGGGGCCAGCCTGGTGAGGGGCTTCGGCGCTCCTCCGGCGGCGGGCACAAGCGCCAGATTGACAAAGGGAGCCACGGCTTCAACTATGCTTCCGTCCTCGCCCCAACTGGCGCCCTGCGGGGCGCGGTTGCCATAGCTTTGCACCACCGGTGGACCGCCCTGGACCGAGATCTTTTTGAGCTGGCCGCCCGCGAAGAATCCGATCCATTGGCCATCGGGAGAGAAGAATGGGTCGGATCCGCCCTCTGTGCCCGGGAGCAGCGTCGATTCGGCCTGATCGAGGAGCCGCGTGGCGAGCTGCTGCTTGCCATCGGCGCCGCGCGCGGGAAACACCAGCCGCCGGCCATCGGGCGAGATCGCGACCGTCGTGTTGAGGCCTGTCAGAGCCTCGGGCCCCAGATCCACGCTCAGCCGGTTGAGGGGATGGTCCACCGGGCGTGTGGCCCGCCAGGCGATCCAGAGTGCCGTCACGGCGATGAGTGCCAGCGCACCGGTCGCAATCCATCCCGTGTTGCTGAACCGCTCCCTAACGGCTGCGGCAGCGAGGCTAGCCTGGTCATCCAGCAACTCCTTCGCATCCCCAATGTCGCGCAACCGTTGCTTGGGATCTTTGTCCAGACACCTTTGGAGGAGTCTGCGCGCTTTCGCGGGCACTTTCTGCAGATCCGGCTGCTTCGTCAATACCTGCGCCAATGTTTCCGAACCATCGTCGCCTTCAAACGCCCGTTGGCCCGTCAGCAGCTCGTACAGCACCACGCCGAACGCCCAGATATCCGCCCGTTTGTCGACGCTCTTGCCCTTTGCCTGCTCCGGCGACATATACGCCGCCGTCCCCAGAATCACGCCCATTTGCGTGGCGTTCATGGTCAGCGTCGGCGAGTTGGCTGCATCGGTCGGCGCGCCTGCCACCGGTTCGCTGAATGCCTTGGCCAATCCGAAATCCAGCAGCTTCACCACGCCATCCGGCGTCACTTTGACATTGGCCGGCTTCAGATCGCGGTGCACGATGCCCTTTTCGTGTGCATATTCGAGCGCCACCGCGATCTGCGCGGCGATCTTCCAGGCCTCGTCGAACGGCATCGGGCCTTTGGGCGAGTCGCCTTCCACCAGTTCCATCACCAGCACCCGCTCTTCCACGCCATAAATCTGCGCGATGTTCGCGTGGTTGAGCGATGCCAGCACCTCGGCTTCCCGTTGAAACCGGACCATGCGCTCCGGATCGCCGGCGAACGCGTCGGGCAACACTTTGAGCGCTACCTCGCGTTTCAGTTTCGTGTCACGCGCGCGGTATACTTCCCCCATCCCACCCGCACCGACAGGCGCGAGGATCTCGTACGGGCCAAGTCTATCGCCAACGGCTAGAGACACATGGTTTCAATGATTTTACTCCAGCCGAAGGCCCAAGGCCTGAATAACGGCGTATCCGGTAGTTAGTGTTTCATCGCGGCAGTGCCGGACGATCAAAAAATTGTCGAAGAGTGGCGGACCATTGGTCGACGCTATTATCGAATGCGACTGCGGCAGCAACCAGCGCTGAACTCGCTACTACTGTTTAAGCGGCACGCGGCGGCGGAGTTCTTCAAACCAGTTGAAGACGATGGTGAGTTGTTCGTTGGTGGACTGGGGCGCCAGAGCCGGCTGCTTGATCATCAGGAAATGCTGGCCGTCGGGCTCGACGTCGTAGATGGGGCGGTAGTTCCCCGCGAACAACTCCTTCGGGCGGCTTGCTCGGAAGGGCGCGCCGGTCTGCACATCCACGGATATGAGTGCGGCATCGTGTCTGTAGAACAGCTCCTTCCCGTTGGGCGACCAGTGAGGCAGTACCCCGCCTTCGGTCGAAATCGTGATTTTGGGTCCAGCTTCGGGGTAGGAAGTCACGTAGACTTCATAGCCACCGGTGTCGTTGGATCCGTACGCGAGCCAGTGTCCATCCGGGGAGATGGCGGGGTTGTGCTCGCTGAACTGCGAGTCGAGAATCACGCGAGGATGCGCACTCGCCGGGCCCGCCGTATTTGCATCAGGGAGAGGTAAGGTCCACAGTTTTCCTTCACTTGGGTAGTTCCCGAACAGCACCTTGCGGTCGGCGGAGACGGAACCCGGTACCGCCGGGGCGTGGCCTTCGATGGACGCGAGAACGGACGGGGGTGCGCTGCGGTCAGCGGGCGCCCAGATCACGTTCTCGCGAGACTGTCCCGTGCTGGCGTGGTAGATAATGCGCTTGCCATCGGGTGTCCAGATGGGATCGGAGTTCCCGGCACCGCCGTTGGTGATGCGGTCCAGCGTGCCGCGAGCCACATCGAGGACCCAAATATCGGTGCCGCCGTCGGCTTGGAAAATCGTCACGGCGATTCGATTGGGATCAGTGGGCGACTCGCGGGCGATTTGGTAAGTCCGCGAAGGCACGGCCAGAGGTTCTTCCTTGCCTTTGCGATCCACTCGAACCAGGGTCGTGGCTCCGGTCTCAGACGGAGCCCCGGGAACGTAAATCAGAGTTCCCGTGTTTGAGACGGCCAGGGCGCCGAATGGGCTACCCCGAATCCCCGCGGCCACACCGTCGAGCACGGAGACAGGCACGCCGCTCACCGCGAGACGGTTCACGTCAAAGGGGACGGCCATTAGGGACGCGGTCGCCGCTGCGTAGTACGCGATATATCCGGACCCGGGGACCAGGCCGCCGGCAATGAATTGGGCCCGGGGCTGCAAACCAAGCAGATTCAGCAGAGACTTTCTCGTGTGGGTTTGTGGATCGAACGCGATCACCTCTGTTACTTGCGCGCCTTTGTAAACAGTAAGCAGGATCTGTTTTCCGCCGGGGAGCCGTTGGACGGTCGAAAAGAAGATTTCGGTGTTCTTGGGGTCGGGCTTCAGGAGCGAAGCGGGCGTGCCGCCGGTGGATGGGATTTGCCAGAGGCCGAGGCTATCGACGTAGATGATCTCGCCGTCGTCACCCCAATCCATGATCACGGGTCCCGCGGTCTGACTAACGCTCGCGAGGGTTTGAACGGAGCCTCCGGCCAGCACAACCTTCTTGAGTTGGGCCGTGCCCGTGATGCTGCCGACGACGTAAGCGATTTGTTGGCCATCGGGCGAAAAGCACATGCCTGAATTTGCAGTTTCTACGCCAGGGACAGCGTGAGCTTCAAGCTGATCAATGGTGCGGAGGTAAAGTTGACGGTTTTGGCCGGCCGCGTAGGCGATGCGGGTTCCGTCGCGGGAGACGGCTATCGGAACGGCGGACGGCGCGAGCGGAAGTGGCAGCGAAGTGGCGATTCGGATGACCGGGGCAGGCTCGCGAGGAGTGGGGCGGCGGAGCCAGAGCCAGAGGAGCACGGCTGTGGTGAGGGCGAAGAGGGCCGCGAGCGCGGGCCAAAGACGGTTGCGCGCTTGGGGTGCGGATGGCGGGGCGGGCGCGGACTCTTCCTCGATCAGCATGCGGGCATCGCCGATCCAACCTAAACGGTCCTCTGGCTCTTTCTGCAGGCACTCGGCGAGCAGTCGTTTCACCCGCGCGGGAGCTTGATCGAGCACCGGCTCACTCGTTACCGCGCGAGCCATGATCTCGGTCGAGTCCTTGCCTTTGAACGGACGCTCACCGGTGAGCAGTTCATAAAGCACCACGCCGAACGCCCAGATATCCGCCCGCCGGTCGGCTTCCTTGCCCTTGATCTGCTCGGGGGCCATGTAGGCGGCGGTGCCGAGGATGACTCCGGCCTGGGTCGCGCCCATCGTGAAAGTGGGCGAGTCGAAATCCGCGGGGGCGACAGTAGGCGCAGTGCTTAAGGCTTTGGCGAGGCCGAAATCGAGGATCTTGACGCGGCCTTCGGGCGTGACTTTCAGGTTGGCGGGCTTGAGGTCGCGGTGGACGACGCGGCGCTCGTGGGCGTATTCGAGTCCGTCGGCGACCTGCGTCATGATCTTCCAGGCGTCCTCAAAGGACATGGGGCCGCGCGGGGATTCGCCTTCGACGAACTCCATCACCAGGGCGCGTTCTTCGATGCCATAGATATGCGCGATGTTGGGATGATTCATCGAGGCAAGCACCTCGGCTTCGCGCTGGAAGCGGGCCATTCGGTCGGGATCGCGGGCGAAGGCCTCGGGTAGAACCTTCAGCGCAACATCCCGCTTCAGCTTGGTGTCGCGGGCGCGGTACACCTCGCCCATCCCGCCCGCTCCGACGGGTGCGAGAATTTCGTACGAGCCGAGTTTGTCGCCTGGCTGGAGCGGCATGTGCAGGATTCAGTTAAGTTTATCCGATCAGCAAGGAGATAGCGCCCGAGTGACGGCGCATCCTTCCATTACTTTTGGAAATCCCAGGTTTGGCGCAGAGTCGAGGGTCCGCAAAAAAGTAGTGGAAGTATGGCCGACCATACGGACGCTATCCGAAAAGCTTCACTTCGACTAGTAGGGCGTTTCCCGTCAAGTTGACCGCTCCAATCGCCGGATTTGGGCGTAAGTATTTAAGAAAGGCCTCAAAACTGAATCGTTTTTCCCAAGACCTTCCTCTGCATGCGCTCTAGGCAGTCTGGCCGCCATGACGCGGTCTCGCGGCGATAAGCAAACCGAGAAGAAAACCGGCGAGCGCGCCGCAAGCGGGCAGGAATCGCCGAAGCAGCAAACGGGCTGGCTTCAAGCTTGGTGGCTGCAGCACCGCAATCCGCGCGGACCGCTCGGCCAAACGAAGGTTCCCTTCCACAATCTCAGTTACCAAGGTGCGAGCTGCTTTCTCCGCGAGTAATCGATCGACGTGGCGGACTTCCACCGAGAACTCCGTCGTGGTGCCACCGGGGAACCACTGCGAGTCGGACGCTGGAATACTCCGACGGCGCTCAATTCGAATGCCTTGACGCAATGCCTGTACGGATTGATCTTTGTCGAAGGCCAACTGCATCAACGTATTTATGCACTGGCCTGCATTGCCGCCTTTGGGTACCGTTATTAGGAATGCTACTCCAGCAGAGTACCCGGCGGGAGAGAGGAAAGAAGCGGCTGCGCCAATAAGCAGGCCGATAAGGGTTGCCAGGACCACGATCTTAATGGAACTGCGAGTGTTGAGATGCATCATCAATGCTCCTCGAAGAACGTCCAAAGCGCCTCGCCACGTCGCGCCGGAGTCTTCCAGCAGGGCTTCAAACTCATCGCCGTAGCGGCGGCGCCAGGCGCCCGGGTACAAGCGCGCGAAAGTTCGCATTAGGCGCTTCATACCTGCCTCAGCCTACGCAGGGCTGTATTCGACACGTGGCGGAGGACCTCCGCCTGCTGTTGCAGATGGCGCCTGCCCTGGACGGTGATGCGATAGGGTTGCCGCCGTCCGGAGGTTTCCACGGGACGGATCAATCCTTGTTGTTCCAGACGGGTGATGGCCCCATACAGGGTTCCGGGGCCGAGGCGGACGTCGGCGAATCTCCGAATGTCCTCGATAATGGCGTAGCCGTGCTTGTCGCCGCCCGCAAGGCTGGCCAGAACAAGAAGGGCTGGATCGCTCATAACTATTACGCAACACGTAATATCGCATAACGTACTAATTGCGTCAAGTACACCGAGAAGATTGGTGCCATTCGTTATTGGCGTGCTCGGAGCCCGAGTAGGTCCAGGATGGTCGACCACTCGGGAGCGAACCCAACTTGACGAGAAGTCGCCATGTCGTCGAAGTGGCTGGCGGCCGAAATGGTCCCAAGTCCTGGGTGACGGCGTATCCGGAAGTTGCGATTTGAAAAAAACTTCCCGGCGACTTGACGCACCAGCGTTCCATTGAGAATTAGCTGCCGGCCAACGATTCTCCGATTCTCACTTGCCGGTTTGGTGACTCTACGGGAGTTGAGACTTGAGACCACGGAGGAGGCGGCACGCCGCGCGTCAATTAGGGTCGAGGAAGCCTGCCTTGAACAACGGACGCCCGGCCACGCCGGTGAGGTCCGGGAGCAACACCGCATATCCTTCGGCCGCGATTTCACCGGCGACACGGATCATTTCACCGTTCATTCCAAACGCTTCGTAGATGAACAAAGTACCAGGGACTCTGTTCGGCGTCTGCGGCCGGAACACGTGCGCGGTCATTTCAAATCCGTCCGCGCAGCGGAATTTTTCTCGCGAATGGATGGATGCAGCCATGGGCGTCTATCGGGCCAAGCAGGGTTTGGGGTTCCAGCCCGACGCGTCAGGCTGCTTCCTAAAATCCGTGGTCGTGACAAAGGGACTGCCGAGGTACGTCGGGTCGGTGACGATAGTCGTAACCGTGAACCACTCGTTGCCCTCTGGTTCCGAGAAGCGGTCGTAATATTCCGTCAGCGTCACTTTTTCGCTGTACGGCACTCCGTTTTTCCGAAGGTACCCTGAAAGCAATTGCGTTGTCATCACTTCCAAACTGCGCGGCGGATTTGCAGCGCGGCGAACTCCCAGTCCACCTCCCGGCGCTTCCTGCGGAATCCAGCGTGCCGCTGAGTATCCTTGCCACGATGCTGGTGGGTGCTCGGGCGCTGGGCCGCCGAAATGGAACAGCCGCGTCTGCGTGCCCGCATCCGTTTCGATCTTCAGCGTATTGTCGTCCTGCCAGGTAATGTGAAGGCGGCCGGGAATACGCATGACGGCAGGCGCGCCATAGGACTTACACTGCAAGCCGGCGGCTTCGTCCTTAGCCGGGTCCCACGCATCCACAACCTGGCGCGCTGCAGCATTGATTGGAATGCTGGCGGCATCGCCCTTGAGCGGTGTCACCATGCGCCAGCGCCAATCTTCCGTTACTACTGAAACCCAGTAGCCGGTAAGATCCACTGGTGCGGCAGCTTTGCCAGTGGCCGGAACCGGAGCGCGCGGCGCTTGCGCATTGACGCGGCTCACAAGCGACCACGCAAGCAGTACGGTGAAGAGAACGAACCGTTTCATCGAGAGTTCCTAGGCTTGTCTTGTATGAGGCTCTTATAAATCGACTCCACAAACTGATCCGCTTTTACGAAACTGTTCTCCGCGATGTACTCGGTGTCGTAATCCCGGCTTGGCTTAGCAGCTTTTACTTGTTCCAAGGTCATGCTCTTCTTGATCATGTCCTTAACCCGGTCGCGAATAATCGTCACCATGTCGCGGTACTCCACCACATCGGCTTCGTCGCAGATGCGCCCATGCCCCGGAACTACATAGGTTCCCCCGTCCTGCGTCTTTCCAGGAACCGTCAGATCCAGAATGTGGTTCAGCGCGGCTATCTCGCCTTCGATGCTTCCGCCGCGTTCCAAATCGATGAACGGATAGCTATCGGGCGTGAAGACATCGCCCGTGCTCACCACATCCGAGCCGCGGAAGAGCACCACGCTGTCGCCATCGGTATGTGCGTTCGGCTCGTGATAGACAACGATCGCCTCGCCGTTGAATCGCAGATCCTTAAAAGGCGTGAAGTATTCGTCCAGCGGCAAGCCGGATTGAAACGGCGGTGTCTCCTTGCCCGCCGGCGCCGTCATCCGATTCAATACGCTTTCGTGGGCGATGATCTTGAGCGGTTGTTGTCCATCCGACCGCGAATCCAAGCGTCCACCAATCGTCCCGACTTCGGACCCGGAGCCCATTTTGGAGATCGCCTCGTTGCCTCCCACATGGTCGGGATGGACGTGCGTGTTGATGATGAACAATACCGGCGCGGGAGTGATTTTGCGAAGCTCAGCGATCACTCGAGGCGCCGTGGCGGCTAGTCCCGTGTCCACCAGCAGCACGCCGTCCTTGCCCGCCTGCACTGTGATGTTGCCGCCCGCTCCCGATATAACAGAAATGTTGCCTTGCAACGGAGTTACTTCGATTTGCTGGGCAGACGTGGGACGAACGGCGCAGAGCCCGAACACCGCCGCCAAAACTGAAGTCGCAATTGAATTCGCCATAGTCAGCGCTTCGTGGGAGTCAGATTGCATCCCAGGCCAGTATTGCCGCAATCGCAATAGCGCTCGCATTTCTCCGGATGCGTATCTGCCTTCGGCATTCTCGATTGGTACTCGGGATAGAGCGTCTCCGCCCCGCCGCGCGTCGCCTCATAAGGAAGCCCATACCAATTCGCCACCTCGTGAAGAAACGGATTCGCTCCCGGTAAATGGGCGGGCACAACTCCTCGCGGCGCCGGCACCTCCGGTCCGTACTCGCAGATGTCTCGCCCCAGACGTTGGTTCGGGTCCAGAATCCAGGTCTGACTGCGCACCATTGTCTCCGTCAAGAACGCCGGGTCCGTGATCGCGGTGATCACCGTGAGGTAGTTTCCGTGCCTGACCCAATGCTCGCGGAAGGTCGCTTTGGCGCTGCGAGGAAGACCGTTGCGCCGCAGATAACTCTCCTTGAGGTGAGTCGTGTAGACGTTGAGCATGTTGCCATCCCAGGTGGCCGTGGAAAAGCCCTGAAATGTGTGAGGCGCCATAGCGGACGGATGCGGACGCCCATCCAACCAGATGGTTCGCTCCATCTCCTGAAAGTTCATGCGCGTGTGAATGGCGATCAGATTCTGTGTGACGGGATCGAAAATCGAATCGATCCGCATGTTCGAGAGTCCGCGCAACGAGTAGTCGCCGCCATGCGGCCTGCATTGATATTCAGTTACGACGGAAATCCGGTCAGCGTCGTAGCTATCGCCGCGCAATCGCGCAGCTTCGTTGATGGGGATGCCCATATAGTCACCCAGCTCCGGGCCGGGGAGGCGCTCCGGATTGTCCTCATGGAACAGTGGCGCCCATTCTCCGGCAAAGTCGTCCTGGCCGATCGCGGGGATGGCCAGCAAGACGAGGATGAGCGGAAGTGAAACGCGGAGTAACCAGATTGTCATGACGGCTCGCTCATTTCCCAGAACCTATTTGGAAGACAGAATCAATTCGCAATCGTGCAATTTCCATTTGGAGCCATCGGGCTCGCGGCGGAACTGATTACTGACAACCCACGGGACATAGAGATATTGCGGGTCTTCCACAATCGACGTAATCACCATGTACTCCTGGCCGGCGTCTTGATGGATGTCGTAATACTCCGTGAGCACGGCGTTAGCGCTGTATGGCACCCCGTTATTGCGCAGATAGCCAGGCTTCAGATGCGTGGTCACCACTTTTAGCGTTCCGCCGAGCTTGCGCGTGTCGGGCGGAGCCGATCCGGCCGGAGTTTGTCCGCGGAATCCGGGAGTATCGGGATCCTGCGCGCTGATCTTCGATGTATAAAATCGAGTGATCTGCGGCGATTGCCATTGAGCTATAGAGCTGCCTTGCATGGTTGGCTCGCCAGCAGATTGCCGCGGCGCGCCGAAAGCAAATATCCGTATCTGTTTGCCGGCGTCGATCTCGACCTTCAGCGCATTCTCGCTGTCCCAGGCGACCTGCACGCGGGACGGTTGACGCATGATGGCGGGCGCACCGTAAGCCATGCATTGCTTTCCTTGGGCTACGTCTCTGGCTGCGTCCCAGGTGTCCGCCACTTTTCGCGCTTCGGGGGTTAAAGGAATGCTGTAGTAGTCGCCCTTCGGCGCGGTCAACATGCGATAGCGCCAATCCTCTGTCACGACGGAAACCCAGTAGCCGGTCAAATCGATCGGGGCGGCGGCCTTGGCAGTCAGTCCGGTTCCCGGAGGCGATTGCGCGAACATCGCAGCCGATGTCCCGGACATTGCAAAAGCGGCCGCCAGGAGACTCGATTTCCATCTCATCATCATTCGCTCCCGCTTGCCTTGAGGCTGTTGTAAATGGAGGCAACGAACATCTCGCCGGTCCAGGCTGGCTGGCTGTAGCGGCCGTCATAATCCCGCGTGGCTCGATCGGACTGCACCTCGCTGAGCGATTTCCCCTTCTTGATCAGGTCGTCTATCCGGTCGCGAATGATTGTGACCATGTCGCGATACTCCGTGACCTCGGCTTCATCGCACAGCCTGCCGTGCCCGGGGATCACCATGGTGCCGCCTTCCTGGGAGATCTCGGGAACGGTGAGTTCGAGGAGGTGGTTGAGCGCCTTGACCTCGCCCTGAATGCTGCCGCCGCGCACGCGATCGATCACCGGATAGCCGACCGTGCTGAAAATCTCTCCGGCGCTGATCACATTCGAGCCGCGAAAATACACGATGCTATCGCCATCGGTGTGAGCGTGGGCTTCCGAAAAGATCTGCACGGCCTCGCCATTGAAGGTAAAGTCCTTCAGCCGGTCAAAGCTCATCGTAGGAAGGGCCAGCACAGGCATGTGCGCCTCCGGTGCGCTCAGCCGCGTGAGGGCGTTGTCTTGCGCATAGATATTCACATCGGCCGCTCGCGGTCCGTTATTGGCTCCTCCACGAGAGGCGCTGCCCTTGCTGAGGACCGCATTGCCGCCTACGTGATCGGCGTCGGCGCTGGTGTTGACGATATATAGCAAAGGCTTATTGGTGAGCTTATGGAGCTCGGCCTGGAGGCGCTCCGTCATACTCGCGGAACCTGTATCTACCATCAGGACGCCATCGTTATCGCGATGCTCGCCCACTTGCACTGTGATGTTACCTTCGTCGCTCGCGAACATATAGACGTTGCCGCGAACATGCAGCACCTCGATGCCGGATTGCGGCTCGGCAAAGGCAAGCGAAGCCAGCAGCGACGTGAAAACCAGTGCTCTCATTTCGCCGCCTCCTTCGCAGGCGCTTTCTCCGGCGCCGTGTCCTCGTGCTCTTGCTTGAACTTGGTGAGGAAGATCTGCGGCGGAGGAATCGTCATGGTCTTCAGCTTCTCGCGGTACTCCGGAAACATGGTCTCAGCGCCTCCGCGAGTAGCCTCGAAGGGGATGCCATACGCTTTTGAGAATTCGGTGACCACGGTGTTGGTGCCCGGCAGGTGATGAGGCACCCAGCCGTAGGGTCGCGGAAGCTCGGGCGCCGGCTGGCACGTCGCCCCGTAGGCATGCGGGGGCGCGAGCGGTTGATAGGGATTCCACAAGAAACTTTCCGTCCTGAGCAGAGGCTCGGTTAGATAAATCGGGTCGTAAGCCAGCGTGGTGACGGTCAAGTATTTGTCGTGGAGATCGAAAAACTCCGTCAACGTGGCGTTGTCGTTGAACGTGATACCGTTGCGCCGCAGATAGCCGGCCTTGATGTGCGTGGTCGCGACCCTCAGCGTGTCGCCCTCCCAAGTGCCGGTCGAGAATCCGCCCCAGGTGTGGGCCGCAAACTTGGAAGGATGCGGCCGGCCGTCCATCCATATGACCCGTGTGGCGCCGCCAAAGGTTCCGTCAATGATGTACGCGAGCAACCGGCCCGTGGAAGAATCGATGTCCGCCTGAATATTCAAGTTGGCGGGCCCGCGCATGCTGTAGATCGCGTTATGCGGGATGCACTGGTGCTCCATCACGGAGACCAGATCGGCGTCCCACGAATCGGCGTGATACCGGGCGGCGTCGTTGATCGGAATGCCCGTGTAGTCGCCGGGCGGCGGTCCGGGGTCAGTGCGCTCCAGTTCGTCCTCATGATACATACCCGACCACATCCCTACCAGGCTGAAGCCCGTGGGAGCTTCACCGCGCTGTGCAAACGCAGATACGCTCACCAAAACTACGCTTCCCATCAAAACCCCGATTCGTCGACGCATAGAACTCCTTACCCGCTGCGCGCACGGCGCGACAGTCATTTTACATCGTTCGCCAGTCGTCAACGTGAACGTTTTCTGTCGAAAGTTTACGGCACGATTCCGTTCAAATTAGTCCGATTCTTGATAATTATTGGCAAGCTCGAAGATGGTCGCCATGATCTGGTCGCCGACCTGGTAGAGCAGCTCGTGACCGTCCGGCGACCAAGCTGCGAAGCTCGCGCCGCATTGGAGATTTACCCCTTGCCCCTTTGCCCGGAATACGGTGGTGTAAACGCTCGGACATACAACTTTTCCCCGATTCATCCGACAGATACGCGAGCCATCCGGCCTGGCGGCTCTGCGACGAAGATTTCCCGGGCGCCGATGTCGATGCCAGCGGCGTTGGGCTCTAACACCGGCCGGAAGGCGGACGAGCGGCCGGTGCGGTTTCAACTCGGCGACCGTCAATACGTGGTCGATTAAGTTCTGGACCAGTGGTACGGCCCCGACGAAACCTTCTACAGGGTCTGCGCGGACGATGGGAATCTGTATATCTTGCGGCACCACGCCGCAGCAGACGAATGGAGATTGGAGTCTTTTCGACGGCTTCGCTAGTTCGATACGGCTGCTTACTTCTTCCCCGCTCCAGCCCGCTTTATCGCCCAACGTTTCTTGGCAGCAGCAATGATTGCCTTTCTGCCGGCTGCACTGATGCGCCGTTTGCGTGCTGGAGACTTGGTAGCTGGCTTTGACGGCTTAGTTCCTCCTTTGACAGCCGCCCACCGGCGCTGTTGTGCCTCTCTCATGCGGCGTCGGGCTGCAGCGCTGAACTTCCTACGCTTGTTAGTGCGCACTTGCGGTGCGGCTGCCGACTCCGCCCGGTTACCGTTTTGCAGTTGGCGAAGCTCGGCAATCTGAGTGTCGATGTGCCTCTTCTGCGATTCAAAGCCTTCGATGGCTGCACGGAGTACTTCGTTCGATAGTTTTGCGGGCATTTAGATCTCTCTAGTTTATGCTCATTTACTGCCAGTCCCAGATGATAAAGGCGCGATTCGATTCGTGCAGGCGGTGGCGCGTGATAGGATGGCGCGCATGATACGCCCTTGCCTGTTGCTTTTTTTGTTCGTTCCCTCATTCGCGGCCGAGGAATCGAGCTTCGCTCTGTGGACTCCGGCCGCAATAGGACAGCACGAAGCCGCGCTGATGAAAAACGTCGCTCCGGACCATTCCTCGCGCGAGACGCTCGCCGATTATGGTGACCACCGCTTCCGGCTGCTGTATCGTGACGCCAATGGTCTCCCAGAAGAGCACGACAAGATCGTTGACGTTGTGGTGGTGCACAGCGGCGAAGGCACCCTCATGCTGGGCGGGACGAAGAGCGGAAAGAAAGGCAGCGCTGAGACAGGCGAATATCTGGGATCTGCGCTTACCGGTGGCGAGGTGCATCCCCTAGCGGCAGGCGATATCGTTCACATTCCGGCGGGCATTCCGCACAGCTTCCTCGTACCGGCCGGAAAGCACATCACCTACGTTCTTCTGAAATTCCCGGCGAAAAGCCGGTAATCTTCGAGCGAGTTCCGAACTCACCGAAACTGCAGCCGGGAACGAAAGCGCCGCTTTGGAACGCGCGGATCCTGCTTTTCGACCATCACCACAAACAACACTCGGCATCGATCCCAACCGCCGACCCAGGCGACCCGCCAGCCATCAATGCGGTCGCCCAGCGCGGCGGGCTTGGTGAGCCGCAGGAACTTCGTCGCAACTTGCATAGCGACCCATCCATGGCTCTGCACCGGCGGACAGTCAAGCTGTAAGCCTGCGTGGAATTGGCTACCGATATCTGGACTTAACGCTTGCAGGATTTGGCTGCGTCCAAGTGGATAGTTCTGCCAAAGTAACTTCCGAGTGGCCGACAATCCGGACACTGGGAAGCTTTACAGCAATGGTACGCCATTTCGCGTCAAAGTGGATTGCCGGTGAAAGCCGACTTAACAGGAACAATCATGATGCGCCTTCGGCCCACGGGAACCGGGTGCTTCGTCTGGCGCCACCCTGCTCATGAATGACTCCCTTAGAGATCACCCTATTGAGCAAGGATCTTTGCGACCCCAGACATCGTCGTCGGAGAGAGCCGTAAGCCCGCTCACACCTCAGCGACGCGAAAGGCGGTCCAGAAAGCTCTTCGGCTCCGGCGTCTCGAAGCCTTCCATCATCCAGATTTCGAACGGGAACTTGGCCACGGAGGTGAGGAAGCGCTTGCCGTCGGGATGAATGCTGAATCCGGCGATACGAACGATGGAAGCGGAAAGGTCGATGGGCGCCAGAAATTTCTCGGCGCCGGTTTTCACGTTCACCGAGTAAAGCTGCCACTGCGCGCCGTTGCCTGTGGTGTTTTGGAAGACGCCGTAGAACTGGCTGGCGTCCTTCGAGAACCCGTAAGCCAGAAATTTGCGTGAAGTCAGGTTGCGCGCGGATTTGCCATCCGGCGAAATCAGATCGATGCCATCCGCGGCCGGATATGCAATCCAATCTCCCGCGGGCGACCATCGGGGCATCGAGTCTACCCAAGGCTGAGGCTTGGCGTTCGCCACAATCTCCGGGGCAGCCCCGGGTGTGGCGCGGACTTTTACCAGGTCCTGTTTACCGGCGAGTTCGCGTGAGTAGCAGATCCATTGCCCATCCGGCGACCAGGACATTCCACGCAGAGTTCCGAACCGTACGGAATCCAATAGGACAGCGCCGCCCCCTGCGGCGTTCGCGAGCATAAGTCTGCCGCTACGGTCCACTTCGCGATAGAAGACGAATCGCCCGCCATCCGGAGACCATTGCGGATCATTTCCTCTGGCGTCGCCCAGCCGCCGGGAAAATCCCTCACCACCCGCCTGCCGGTCCACAATCCCGACGCCCTCGCCGGTAGGAATCGAAAAGATGAAATGGGTTCCCGAGGGTGCCCAATCCGGCGTCCTGGAAATGCCGCCTGAAACAAGCGTCCGGACCTCGCCATTCGGAATCGAGATTTCGAGCACGTCCCATCCGAACTGGCCGGTCTGGTAGGCGATGCGCTTTCCATCCGCCGAAACAGAAGGAGCCGCAAAGCCGGTTGCGCCGACACCGATCGTGCGGCGGGTTCCATCCGTTATGTCGACGATCGAGAGCGTGGCCTGATCGCCGGCTTCGTTCCGCACCGCCACGGCCAGGTGGCGGTTATCCGGAAACCAGCTTGGCGTTGTCAGCACACGCCCCCCGGCGATGAGCTGTCGCGGCGAGCCGGAAGGATACGGCACGATCCAGATGGGTCCTATGCTGTCGACAGCGAGCTTAGAGCCGTCGGGAGAGAAACTCAACCCGCCATTGGTGGGGCCCTGCCACAGCTCTTTTGCCTCACCGCCCTTCAGAGACCCGACCCACAACTTGCGGCCACGGTCGAATGCCAGCGTCTTCCCATCCGGATGGAGAGTGGCGGCAGAGACTCCCTCGTATACTCTTTGCGAAGCGCCGCCCGCAGCGGAGACAGACCACAAGCTGCCGTCGGAAATGTAATAGACGCTGTCGCCGTCGGGCGACCAGAACGGGGAAGAGCAATTCTGATCAGCCTTGGTGAGCTGTACGGCATCGGATGTGGCGGCCGGCTGCGTGAAGACCTGCATGACGCCATGAACGCGCCTGGTGTAAGCGATGCTCTTGCCGTCCGGCGCCCATTGAGGTGAATCTTCCTCGGCCTCCGTCCGGGAGAGCGGCGTAAACTTGTAGGCCGATAAGTCGGGAGCAGCAACGTGGTTCGGAATGAGAAAAAGAGTGAGCACCGAACCGGCGACGAGGCAGGCGAACGCTCCCGCGCCAAGAAGCAGTCCGCGCTGTCGCTTGGGTGTGGAAACTCCAGATACTGGAGTTTGTGCACTGGTCGCTTGAGACAGCCGGTCGCGAACCTGCTTCAGCTCGCGATACAGGTCGCGTGTGGAATCGTAGCGCTCGGAGGGCTCCTTGGCCAACAGCCGCTCGACGATCCAACGCAGCGGCGCAGGCACACTGCCGGGAAGTGGCTCGGCATCCTCCCGAATGATGGCCGTCATGGTCTCCGGAGCGCTTCCGCGCTGGAAGGCCCGCTTCCCGTTCGCCAATTCATACAGCACGAGGCCAAACGAGAATTGATCGGATTGCGGAGTTAGATTTGCTTCCCCCAGCGCCTGTTCGGGTGACATGTAATTAACTGTGCCGACGACGGTACCAGGATCAGTGATGCCGACGGTCAGTGTGACGTCGTCGGCGCGGCGCGTGGCGATCGATTTCGCCAGCCCGAAATCGAGGATCTTCACGCGTCCTTCGCGCGTGACCAGGATGTTGTCGGGCTTCAGATCGCGGTGAAGGATGCCCCCGGCGTGCGCGGCCGCAAGTCCATCCGCGATCTGCACCGCAAGATCCAGCAACTTCCGGATTCCATCCGTCCTCGCGATCGGCGAGCCTTCCACGAACTCCATCACCAGATAGTTCGGACCGACGTCGTAAAGCTGGCAGATGTTGGGATGATTCAGCGCGGCGATGGCTCGCGCCTCTCGCTCAAAGCGCTCATCGAAATTGCCTTGAGCAATCTTGACCGCGACGATCCGATCCAGACGGGTGTCGCGAGCCTTCCACACTTCTCCCATACCACCGGCGCCGAGACGCGTCAGGATTTCGTACGGTCCGAGTTTCTCGCCGGCGGAGAGCGGCATATGCAGGATTCAGTTCAGTTTAGCCGATCGAATGGCAATTAAGTCCTGGATGACGCTAGATCTCTATCGGAAGCGGCCCGGCGGACAAGTGTGGAAGAGCACGACGAAAAGCGGAGCGGGGCGCTTCGGATAGAGTCGTAAGAAGGAAGCCGCTCGCGTTTAGGGAACGCGGGCCATTATTGGGTTTTAAATCGACATTCCACAGGACGTTAATAAACTACAAGGCTCTATTGTGAGCATTCCATAGGTGGAGCATCGCCCAAACACTACTCCTTCCGCATCGTGGAAGCAACCCCCGTCGAAGAGAAAGCCTCGACCGACACGCACGCGCAGCGTCTGCCGTGTGAGCGGCTTCGTTCTTACGGCGCATCCGGAAAGTATCCACTCGGACGTGACGCAGCTCACCGTTGAAGTCGTTGACCGGCGACGGAAAGAGGGGCTGCTTGGGTGGATTGCTCCCGGACCATCCGTACAGCGTTCGAGAGGCAACAGAGACACGCAAGGCAGGCCGCGTAAAAACGCGATTTCGGCAAGGCCTGCTTCCTGGCGACTGAATGAAGCAGGGCTGTCCGATCTCGGACCTATTTCAATTTGCGGGGACTAGCCGGTTGCCCTTTGATCTCGACCAGCACTAGGTGGAAGGCACCGGCCGTCATTTCTTCAGTTTCCCTTTCTTAATCCCGCCTGCCAGTTCATCAAGATCGTGAACGTCGCAGCGCCGGCTCCAGTTTGCGGAAGCGGCTCCTGGATCAGGAAGCGCTGTCCGTCCGGTGTGACATCGTAGGGGTAAAGGATATTGGGGCCAGACAGGGACGCCGGGAACAGCGCATGCGGAACCCCGGCCTCTACTTTTCCGGGCGACGCCCGAATATCCACCGCCATCACTTTCTGCCGATCTTCCGTCAGGTAGAATATTTCCTTGCCATCGGCGCGCCAGCGCGGTGAGCCTCCTCCTCCCGTGGAGATCTGCCAACGGCCCCCCGAGGGGGGAAACGTTTGCATGTAGATCTCGAAGTGGCCCGACTCGTTGGAGTGGTAAGCGATCCATTTCCCATCGGGAGAGAGCTGGCCGGCGCCGTCGTTGAACGGCGTCTGCACAATGGGGATCGCCTTGCGATTCCCTTCGAGCGGTAGCGCCCAGATGTCCTCGCCTGTTTTCGGGTCAGGCTCCTGATAGACGAGAAGCCGTCCATCCCGGCTCCAATCGGTGAGCTCCTTGTTGGAGCTCCCCTGCGTAAGTTGTTCCTCGTTGCCAGAGCCATCCGCGGACTTCCGGTAGAGCTGATAGGTGCCGCTGCCGTTCGCGGAGAAAGCGATTTGTCGGCCGTCTGGTGACCACACGGGCCAGGTTTCGCGCTTAGGATCGAAGGTGAGGCGGCTCATGGTTCCGCGGGTGAACTCGAAGACCCAGATGTCGTCCAGGCGCTCTCGGTTCCGCCGGCCGATCGCCGCTCGAGTGCCATCCGGAGAGAGCCGCAAGGAGGAATAGTCGTCCTCTGGTCCGGCGTCCCCGAGCCGCGTCCCGCTCCGGTGAATCCAGACCAGATTGGATCGATCGACAGTACTGTTGGCAGAGCTGTACATGAGCAGCCCTGCGTCGCTCGCCCAGAAGGCCGCGGCGCGTTGGTTCGTTCTGGTTCCAATGCTTTCCGCGACGGGCATGGGCTCGTCTTCGAGCTGCAGCTTGCCGGCATTGAACGGCTGAGCCATCAACGTCGTATCGCGCATAAACAGCAACCGGCCTGGTTCGCGGCCAAGCGGTGGGGTATATACGGCCTTCCATCCCCCTTTCATCACCGGAACCCGATCTTGAGCGTGATCGAGAGAACTGACATAGATTTCCGTTTCGCGCCTGTCCAGGTACAGGAAATGGTTGCCGTCGGGAAGGAATTGCGGGAATGCGGCCGCCAAATTGCCAAGGCGGACCGGCTCGCCGCCAGAGGCAGGAACGCGGTATGAGGAGCCAGGTGCTCCAATTAGAATGACACCATTCCGGTTCCAGGCGCCTGTCCCTTCGCTGGATTCGCACAGCGTTACCGGTGTTCCCCCGCTGATCTCCACACGCTTCAGTTTTCCGTCCGCGAAGAACCCGATGGACTTGCTATCCGGAGACCAGAAAGGGAAGTTCGCGTTGTCCGTTCCCGGCAGCGGCTGGGCGTCCAGCGCGTTCAGGGGCCGCAGGTAAAGGGAACGCTTCTCACCTTGCGCCGCCCGGAAGGCCAGGAAGCGGCCGTCGGGCGAGAGCGCTTGGCCGGTGACCGGAGAATCGAGAATCATTCCCGCGGGAGCGCTAACGGTAAACTGCGCCGGGAGTATCGTGGGAGCGGGGCGCGACGCAAAGAACGCAGCAAGGCCGCAAGCGACCAGAGTCATGACTGCTGTTGCAAGCCAGCCCAACCTACCGAGCCGTAAGCGGGGAGTGGCCGCCGCCTCGTCCATGGGACCGCTTAGCACAATCCGCGCTTCACCGATCGCTTGCAGCCGCTGCTTGCGATCCTTCACCAGGCACCGCCGCAGAAGTTGACGCATTGCGCCGGAAGCGCCGGCCGGAAACTTGGACCAGTCCGGATCGTCCTTCACCACGGCTTCCAGAACATCCGGCGTGGTGGCTCCAGCGAAAGCGCTCGCGCCGGTGAGCATCTCATACAGAACTGCGCCGAATGAGAAAATGTCGCTCCGGCGGTCTACGGGGCGGCCTACGGCTTGTTCAGGCGACATGTACGCCGCAGTGCCGAGAATCACTCCCGCGTGGGTGTGTCCGATCGTCAGCGTCGGCGAGTTCGCCGGGGACGAGGCCGGCGGCTCGTCTTCGAGGACTTTGGCCAGTCCGAAGTCCAGCACCTTGACTACGCCCTCGGGCGTGATCTTGACGTTGGCTGGCTTCAGATCTCGATGGACCACGCCCCGATCGTGTGCGTACTCCAGTGCCTCGACGATTTGCTTCGCGACCGCAATCGCTTCATCTAGCGGGATCGGCCCCGCCCCGATGTGATCCGCCAGCGTAGGTCCTTCGATGAGCGCAAGAACCAATCCCGGCGAGTCTGCGGAGTCCACGATTCCGTGAATGTGTCCAATGTTGGGGTGATCGAGCGAAGCCAAAACCTCTGCTTCCCGCTGGAACCGGGCCATGCGCTCGGGATCGCGTATGAATGTCGTAGGCAGAACCTTAAGCGCAACGTCACGCTTCAGCTTGGTGTCGCGCGCCCGATACACTTCGCCCATGCCGCCTTTACCCAGCAGGGAGAGGACTTCGTAGTGACCGAGTTTGTCGCCGACGGAGAGCGGCATGGAGCAATTTAGCTCAGTTTAGCTGATCAGAAAGAAAATAGGTCCTGGATGACGGCGCATCCGTACACTATCTTTTCAAAGTCGGGGTTTGGCGTGAGTCGAGGCATCGCAGAAAAGTAGTGGAAGAGTGGCCGACAATCCGGGCGCTATTCGGGAAGCGTTAGTTCGCAAGTAGCAGTTATCCAGCCAAGTGGGATCGCACGATTGGGGATGCAGGGCGGGATATTAACAATAGATTCGGGACCTTCCCGGCGGCTTGCGGCATTCGGAAGGAACTCCTAAAGCGTCGCGCAACGACGCAGGCTATGGATGCGTGGGAAAGTGCATGTGAACACGCAGGGGTAGAACGGACCAGATTTGAACCGGTCTTCAAACGCATAACGCAGCAGAGAGCGGAGCTAAAATCCTTCCAAATTGCCGCGGAATCGCACCGGCAAGCGCTTGTAGACGAGGCGAGCCGGATTCAATGAACTTGTAAGCATAGATTCGTGGCGCACCACGACTCGGACCTGCGCGACGACCTTGTCTACTGGCCCGCCTCCTCAAAATCTTAGAACTATGTGGTTGATAAATAACGAGTTAATGTGCAGAAGTTTAGCCGCTAAACTTTTTGCTGGCGGCAACGCTTTGCGGTCTTGCCAGGCCTAGCCGTTCCAACTCGAAACACGCGGACCGGCCAATAGAAATCGAGGAGGCGCGAGTTCATCTGGGACTTCAACGAGGAGGTGCGCCGGATTCGGGGCGTTGTTGCGGGAATACCGATACCGGCCAGGCAGTACGAGGATATCCTTGCAACCTGCCGCGACCTCGACTAGCAAGGCCGTGCTGACAAGGTCGTTGAGCTGACGCTGCGGAAGAACTGAGACAAACTTGGTTGGAAAGCGTGCAGCGGTTCGCGTCGCCGCAGCCGCGATTCGATAGAGCACGTGAAGGGGATTTGAGAGATCGACAGGATCGAACCCGGACCCGGCAGTGGGTCAGTTTGATTCTTTAGGCCAATTGCTAACAGCCGTGCTGGCGCTCATGCCATGCGATCACGCTCCGCGCTTCATCCACGGCCTTGCGGGCAACCTTGATTTCGTCCTCAAATTGGAATCCGTCACCCTGGCGGAGCGCGGCGATCTGAGCAGATTGCATCCGGTGTAGGTCCGACACGGCCTTGATATACCGGCGTGTCAACCTCTGCTTCTCCTCACAAATGGCTGGTGTTGGAGCCACCACAAAAGCGTAACGCCGTTCACTGGAACCGTCTGTGCGAAACCGGCCATCACACTTGACAAACCCTGGTGCGGCGAAAACCCACCTTCTAAGCCCCTGATCCCATCGACGGAATATTCATTCACGGAGCGCCAGCAACGCACGAGGGACACCACCGGAGAAGGCGTGGCTAGTGATTCACCTCCGCGAAACTCCAGAATTATGTGGTTGATAAATAACGAGTTAAGGTGCAGGAGTTTAGCCGCTAAACTTTTTTGTCGGCGCAACACTCGCAATTTGCCACCCGCCGCGGAGTTATGCGCTTGAAGGCGACCGGTGGTTAGATCATCTCCCATCCCACTGGCACTTTCGCGCCGCGCCGGACCCCGATCCACGGCCATCCGCGAAAGTTTATCTGGAAGCTCGTTGCCGGGAACTCAGCCACCGGCAAGCAGACGTGGGAGGCTGTCCGGCAGCGGTATGGCGATCCAGCCTTCAACCTCGGCCGCGGGCCGGTCATTCTCCGGAATGGATTCGCACAATCCAATCGCTGCGGCCCTCGCAATCAAGGAAGCAAGCAGGGAGTCGCACGCATCTCGGCAATCGCACGCAGACTTGAGCATCTTGGCGGACATCCTCAACCAGTTAGCACATTGGCACAGCGACGGAATTAAATTCGGAGTGTCCTTCGCGCCTCCAGGAATACCCCAGTGGCGAAGCGCGGCTGCCGGGTACACCTCAACGAACTTGCCGACCCCGGTGCGGTCTACCGGCATTCCTGCTTCCGCAAGCGTGGACATGAGGGCCGCGGCGCGGAAGGCAGGGATTGCGATCCTGTCGGTCGAGACGCTCAAGGGCCACTTCCCGGTCTTTTCGTGTACGAACAGATCGGTGCTCCGTAACCTCATCAGCTTGGGATCCTGAGTGGCCACCCATTTCTGTTTGGCATGGTGCGCTGTCACGGCACGGGCGAACGCCTCCGGCCAGCCAAACGGGATGTCGATGCCGACTTTATCAGCGGTGGCAGCCAGTTCGCGTATGCGTTTATCGCTGACTCCAATTTCGAGCGATTCGACTGTGGCTTCGTTCGCCTGCCAGTTCACCTTGCAGGCTGCCGTTTTCTTTTCCTGAGAAGACAGATCAATACCGACGGTAATCACGTCTCAACGATAATGCTAAACTTTCTGCACGCGGATGTGAACCTGATGAGGATCCAAGTGCAGTGCTATGCGGGCCGCAAGGCCGGACTAATCTAAGGAGGCATCAAGAATGCATCAAGGCCGTTCCTCTTCCGCACGGGGTTTACTGCTTATCTTTGCGATGGACGTCCTGCTCACTTCTTGCCCGCCGCCTCCGCCCCCACCGCCACCGACGAAGCCGGTCCCTCTGAGTGCATCAAAGACCACCCCTGTATTTACATTCAGCGTCACAGTTCTAGCAAGCGGTCCGCCACTTTGGAGTTATCGGCTCCAGTCCACGGTGCCCGGCGGGACCGGCGATTTCACATCTGTGCAACTTCACTCGACCTGCGATTTAAGCAACGCCACGGTGAAAGTCCTTCTGGAGACGCCTGGAGGATTCGCCACGCCGGGTCCGGGTGGTGTGACGCCAGCACCAGGTTTTACTATCAGTCGGCCTGCGCCTACGGATATATTGATCGACAGTAAGGCCGCACCGACCTCTGGCTGGGCCACACTGATCATTTCTATCGAGGCGGACTGTGGCAATGGACCGGTCGATTTCGCCTTTACCGATACTCCCACTGCGGCGACCGGCATCGTCGTCGGACCAGTAGCGGGACCGAAATGAAGCCACCCCCGCCGTCGATTGCGTCCTGTACCAGCATCAGCTACCGTGCTCGCCGCCAGATGTGCCGTACCGGCCTGACGGCCCTGGCCTGCATTAATTGTGGAACCGGCCGGGCAAGTCCGCGTTGCTGCCCGATTCCGTATGCGAGAATCGAACCAAGAGTTTTCACGCAATCGACGGCATGAGCGCGACGACTAAAATCGAGTGGACGGATGCCACATGGAATCCCATCCGAGGTTGCATGAAGATCAGCCCCGGATGTAAGCACTGTTATGCGGAAACCTTCGCTGAACGGTTCCGCAACGTGTCAGGCCACCCTTACCAGGACGGCTTTGACCCACGGCTGGTCCCAGGAAAACTCCTCGAACCACTTCAGTGGGTGAACGCCCGCACCGTCTTCGTGAACAGCATGAGCGATCTCTTCCAAGACGCGGTGCCGGACGGTTACATCGCTGTCGTGGCGGCCATAATGCTCCGGGCCAACTGGCATACGTATCAGGTCCTCACTAAACGGGCCGACCGTTTGCAGAAACTTCTTTCCACTACTTTGCAGGAAGCGGGCTCATCAAGTCATATGTGGTGGGGCGTCAGCGTTGAGGATAAGAAACATGGCATTCCTCGCATTGAAATGTTGCGTCGTACGCCCGCTCGCGTCCGATTCTTGAGCATCGAGCCATTACTCGAAGACCTCGGCTCTCTCGACCTTAGTGATATAGACTGGGTGATCGTGGGCGGCGAAAGCGGACACGGCGCACGACCGATGCACACCGATTGGGTGTACGCCATCAAGGCACAATGCGACAAGCAACGCACCCCGTTCTTCTTCAAACAATGGGGTGGGGTCCACAAGGCCAGTACAGGAAGACTTCTAAACGGCCGCACCTATGACGCAATGCCACCCCGGACGAATATCCCGGCTCCTGACCGAAGTATTCGGGAAAAACTGATCCAGGAGGCCAGGCCTTTGACAGAGGACTGGCAGACAACGCCACTGATCCGCCTGAGAACAATCGAACCTCCGTCCGTTTTGGTACGATAAACAACAGTAGCTCGCTTCGTGAACTCTACTGACGACCGTTTTTTCGACGGAAAACGCCCGTGGTCTCGCATTAAAGATCGGGTCCTCGGGGCGTATCTCCCACCGTACCTCCGTAAGCTGCAACGCCTCTCACAACCCATCGTGGTTGTCGATTGCTTCGCCGGACCTGGGAGGTTCAGCGACGGCACAGCAGGATCACCCCTGATCATCTGCCAGCAAATCCGAGCGCATGCTCAAGGTCGCGCCACCGCATACTTCGTAAACAAGCGGCCCGAGCACCACGAGTCGCTTGAACGAGTCATCGAAAGTTTCATAGCTACCGGAATCGCTCATCCGATCCTCGGACAGAGCCAGACTTTTCTCGTTGACCTGAACCGTCAGTTAGCGAACCAGAGCCTCTTTGTCTACCTGGATCCCTTCGGCATCAAGGGTTGTACATTCGACGCTACTAAACAACTTCTCCAGCGACCCGCCAGTACCAGCACCGAGCTGCTCATGACGATGAGCATGCCAATCCTGCACCGTCTTGCCTCACGACTCCGAGCGGAACAGGAAAGCCCAATCGTCGCAAGCTTTCGCTCACTGCTCGACGACGTTTTGGGGGAAGTCCAGTGGCGCGAGATCATGTACGACTCGGAGCTCACCTCATCGCAAAAAGAAGAACGGGTTGTTGCCGCCTACTGCGATCAGCTACGGAGGTACACCCGCTACGCATGCAGTTGCCCCGTCCGGAACAGGGATGACGAGCGGGTCAAGTATTACATCGTCTTCGCATCGAGACATATTGATGCGCTCCTGCTGATGAACGATATAATGCTCAGTGCCTACCACGAACACACGTTCGAGCAATCAAAAGAAGACCTTCCGCTCTTGGCACCCATCATGGATGATTGGCGGGAAGCCCGCCTTAATCACAGCTATGCGCTGCAGGACATCATTGCTCAGACCATAGCCCACGAGCAGCGGGCAACCCGTGCTCAAGTTTGGAAGCTCATCGTTGTGGAACACTTCATGCAGTACCGTGAGGCGGAATATCGCCAAGCAGTCCAAGAACTCGTCCGAAATGGCACCATCCTGTGCGAACCCCCGGTGCGTAATGGACGGCTCAACGATAACACCATCTTGCAACTCACGAAAAAATCCCCACCTGCCAACGCCAGCACAGACCTATCTGCGCGACGATCATCGTAAAAGAATAGAAGGACCAGGCCCGAAATGGTTGCACAGAAAGCCGCAAGTCGCATACTTTTGGTTTCCGAACCACCACTCGCACCGTTCTTCTCGGTGCAGATTTCTACGCTGGAGAGTGCCATAGTTCCATAAAACGCTTCCACCCACAATTGTATCGGTGTTATGTGTGGCGAGCACCTAGCGCCACAAGGTCGAGTCTCCACCTTTCTCGACACAAGCGGGCGAGTCCCTTCTTATACGATGCATGTTGCTGCCATCCGCACAGGTCGCCGATGTGCTGCCCGCGGCGCAGATCGGCTGCCCACGGTTGTGACGCCTCCCTTGCAAGCATTGTCGATGGTGACTGCGGCGGATTCGGGAAGAGCGCGATCAGATGTTCGCGGAAGGAACTAACAGGCAGGTCGTCCCCAGGGCGCACTGTTATATTCAATTGCCGGGCGCTAACATGGAGCTTCGCGCCATGCTTGAACGATTAATGGAAGATCTGATTGCCGCATTCCCCGATGAGTTTTTTTCCACACACGGGTTTTCGTTGAGAGGGCGTCAACAATCATTCGCGGGTATTGGCAGGTTCGATCTACTGTTTGTTGACCGCTTTGCGACTAACGTCCTGATGGAACTGAAGGCGGTGACGGCTAAATATGAAAATGCCACACAACTAGCAAAATACAAGGACGCGCTCGGAGCGAAGGGCGATCTCAACATTCTGATGTGGCTGGTTGCTCCAAACATCCCATACGCCGTGCGTGAGTTCTTGGACCGGATAGGAATCGAGTACTCCGAGATCCACGAGGCTCAGTTTCGGCGGGTTGCAGCAAATCACGGAATAGCGTTCGACGTGCCAGCCCCGACGATCCCACCTACGGCAAAACCGCCGCGCTCACGCCCGTCGCGAATTGAAGGAACTCCGGTACCCGAAACAGGGGATTATGCTGTTTTGCCTGACGTAGACAAACAAGAACTTGCGGGCCTGATCGAAGAGTTTGAGGCGGCCGCGAAGCGCCGGATCGACAAGAGTCTGGCGACAAATCTGCGCAGAGAGGTACTCGATTCCGAGGGACTACAGCCAAGCCGATCGACCATCCTGCAATTGGCAAGGTGGTGCAACACGAACAACCAGCTTTATTGTGATGGCATGGCGGTCGCGAAGAAAATCAGTGTGGTGCTGTTCGGGCAGGTGCTCGATCGAGAGCGGCTTGGCACCTGACGGCGGCGGCTGCTTTCATGAGCCACCGTTACCTGAACGCCGCACCGCCAGGATGCGATCAGTCGGGCCGCCCGCGGCTGCGGCCCATCCATAAACAACTTTGGTCCGTCTAGCTCTTCATTAGTGAAAATTGCGTTGCTGGATCATTCACCACCGGTCAGGCTGATGCTGCCAACGCTTGTGAGGTGGCAAGAAAGCCGATGACCGCAAATTCCCAGTCACCCGGATAGTCCGTGGAGATCGGGAACGTCGCGCTCTCTATGTCGTGCGGGTTCACCCCCAACTGATTAATGAGGTGGTCGAGGCTCGCTTTCGCTTCTCCCGTTGTGCGGGGCGTAAGAATAAGCATCACGCCCGGCTTACGCATCTCGCCGAGTTTCTCGATGTCGCGTTTTATGCGTTCCATGTTGAAGTACAACTTGATCTCGGCGTATGCCACCGGTTTGTCGGTTTCGTTGTCAAAGAATGTCAGGTCCCAGAAGTCACGTTCTGTTCTTGATCGCCAGGGAAATGAACGCATCAGTTCACTCCAGATGAGAAATTGATAGTAACGCTCATTCTGGTTGTCGCAAATACCGTATTCGCGGCCTTTCCAATGGAGCGTCTTGAAACAGTCCGCGAGGTAGTGCGCATTCAACCAGCCGTTTCACGTCGTCCCTACCAAACATGACCTGCAGTCCTCCTTCCCTTTCATGAGCCCCGCTGGACCACTTAGTCTTTGCTTGCAGACCGTCTCCGAAAGAGGGAGAGAGCTGCTCAGTAGAGTTGCAGATCTGTACATCCGGATTCGTAGCTCCTGGCTCGACCGGTGTCAAGCGTCGGGCCGAATCCTTTTGGCGCGGGCGGCCGGACGATCTGCGGTGCCAGAAGTCGTATCGTCCTGGATCACCCGTTGGTGAAAGAAACCGGCGCTCTTGCAGTGACGCTCCGTAATTTCGCCGGTACACGTGCCGTCACCAGGGTTCACCGAATGGTCCATCGCTGCGTGTCTGAAAGTAGCGTTGAAGGGCGAGCGCACCCGATCTGCCATCCCGCCCCGTTTAGCCTTGGCTTACCGCGATACCACGTTATCAACGCCGTCAGATGGATCGGTCACTAGGCTGGCAACTCCAGCGCCCCGGCCCGTGGTTAGCTCCGCTGTTCTATGGAGGGTTTAGGGGACTGCTCAAAAGCTTGGTCAAGGCGTACCTCGCTTTCTATGACCAGGATTGTACCGCAGGCAAATCAGGCAAGCGGTGGATCGTGCCCTCTTACCGGTCACTTCGCCACTAACACAAGTGGCAGAAGATCGGGCTACATTCGTGTGCGGACGGTAGGCTGCCGTGGTTTGCTCTGTAGTACAAGTACTGATCGCTGACTCCCCCGCGCAACGACCACTTTTCTTCACTGGTCACGGATGGCAAGGGGCCGCTAAGATGCGGCTGGCGGCGCACGCTTTGGCAGCACTGAGGCTGCGTGCGAGAACACAAAATCCTCCAAGAACTTGTCCCTTCCTCTTGACATGAACGTCGTGAGCAAATCTGGGTAATCGGCCAGGTGCCGTAGCACGGTGCGCACGATGGATTCGGTGTCCGCCATCACGCCGTCGATTTTCGGATCATGCTCCCACCGGCCATGAATGATCTTTGATCGCGTCCGGTAGCAGGTCTTCGCCTTGCGAAAGAGATCTCTCGCAACCTGCGGGCTGTCCGCCAGAAAGAGCGCAATCCGCTGGGACAGCTTATACGTTACTTCAGTCCCGTCCTCCGCTCCGAATAGCGCCTCTAGCCCCATCCAAAAACACGCATACCGCAGATCTGCCGAGTTCAAGGTTAGAGCGGCCCAGGATGCCCGAAGCGCTTCCCACACCGGATTACCTCTAGGAATCGAGCACAGCACCTGGTGAATCCGGGCCGCCTTTATGATTTGATTTGGCTGAATCACGTTGTTCACATCCTTCGGATGGCACAACAATCGATTGTGGGGCACAATCTGTTGCACCCATGGCTGCTTTTCCACTTCGCCTGGAACGGCCCATGAAATCGCATGGAAGACATTACTGAAGCAGATCGTTGTGGGGTGCATCAGCCAAAGTGCGAGATTCGCCAAAATGGCCCTCTCTGCTTTTACCTCTTGAATCGACTTTGGCTCTTTCCCTTGCCAATCTGGATCAGGCTGACCGATAGCAGCCGCTTCGTATTCGGCGACGAGTGCGTGTTCAGCCGCAAGCGTCAATTGCCTGTCGGTGTAGCTGATTTCGTTCAGGATCGGCTCGTTGCGCAGCCATTCAGGAACATCTTGGAGTACCAAGCCTTCGCCGAACGGAACCCTGGCACCCTTGCCGAGACTCAGGTTGTGAAGTGGGACAACCGTGAACGACATCCCACCAGTCTATCCGGCGCTGCTCGCTTTGCCGTCGTCCATGGAACCGATGTCGCGAGGAGACGTTCCAGTGGCGTTACGCCTATCCTTAGTGGATCTACACCTCTTGCTCCCGCTGCACTGCACACGGCCGCCAAGTCATGAGAACAGTTCGCAGACGGCCTGTGTGCTATCCGGATTACCGGCGCGGTAGCGCCAGGAATGGACAGCACGCAGCGCGAAGCGCGGAGGCCCGTGCCTGGTGGTTCCTTTTCGGTAGAGTTCTCGGCTGGCGGCAAACTGCACTCCGCCGTCGCGCAGCCCCTCAGCTTCGCCGGGCAGGGGTATCATCAACTCGAAGGGACCGCTAGGGGTCGGTCCCGAACGCCGGAACCCCGTGTGTGCTGGTCCCCCTCACGAACGAGAACCTGAGGAAAGCGCATGCCAGCGGAAGATCAACCTAGCGCACCAACTTGGCGCTCGTTCCGGAAACGAGTGGGTCATGTAACCGTTGAGGAGCTGCGTCTCCTATTCGATTGGTCGTTGCCTGGTCCGCGGCTGTACCAGCTTTCTGAGGATGACCGTTTCTACATCGTGGCTAAGGTGGTCGTGGAGACTGACGAGCCGGTCTACCCCTGCCGTCCAAGCGAGCACCGAGAAGTATCAGGAGGAGGCGCGTATCATGTCAAGCAAGAAGTTGTTAATGCCGTCACGCAGCTTTTGAAGCACGTCAAAGAGCGCGAGGCGTGGCGAAAATACGAAGAATTTCGTGCTGCTTTGGAGGGTATCGAATCTAAGACGCTGGAGGAATGCCTTAGCACAGAAGAGCGCGAGCTCGTGCGACGCATATGGAGCCGCATTTCGCTTCGTGCTGGCAACCCAAGCGGGGCTGGCAAACATAACTGGGAACACGTCGCAGTCAGAGTCCGACGAGAATTTCCATGCTGGGACGAAAGCAAATGGACATATCCGACTGGGCGCTTCACGACGTGGCTTGCAACTGACGAGGTCCGGAACGCGCTGGCGCACGACCGCCTGATCCAATGTCATGAGGTTTTCTTCGCCGTGATCAACGTTGAACACAACCGGCGCTGGCAGAAGCTGCGCAACCAGATGTTCAGGCTTTTTGGCCGCACCTGCATGCGTTGTGGCTGCACCACTGGTGAGATGCATATAGACCACATCAAGCCGTGGTCGAGGGCTCCCGAACAGCGTTATGATCCAGAGAATCTCCAGGTGCTTTGCCGCGAGTGTCATGCTTGGAAAGAGGCCCAGGGCACTGAGATGAACTTTCGACCCGATGTACGGCCGGACAGATAGGGTGGCCTCATTAGCATCGCGGGCGTGTCCGCACCCCACAGCCGCCAAGACGCCCGAGAGATCATTTCGGGCAGACTACAAAATGACCACCGCCCGCTCAATTTTGGCGTCATTCATAGCTCATGCTGACATCCGCAGTCACGGTTTTCGTCGAGATCACTGAAAAGCGATTGCTGAACACCACGTAATAGGTCTCATTTCCGGTTGGGAGCTGTGCGTCGATGGTGCCGGAGGTGGTCTTGTCCGAATCGTAGTAGATCTGGGCTTGGCGGTCGTTCATGAGCTTGCCGAAGTCCTCCTCGTCGGCGATGAACACCTCAATGTCGTTGCCGGAACCGCCGAAAGTGAGGAAGTGGCCGGTGATATGGGGATTGTGCTGCGTGGCGTTGAGCGGGAGGCGGTAGTATCGAACCTGACCCGGCCCGATGGTGATCGGAGTGTCGCCGGAAACGATGGTTTTGTAGCGCTTGCCTACAAACCAATTGCTCACGATGAACAGAACCACTACCATGGCGGCGATTGTGAGGACGGCCCGAGTGATGGACATGGTCGTATCAGCTCTCCCCTGTAGGTTTAGGGCTTTGCTCCGGCCCACGCTGGTTCCAGACTACGGGGGAGCATCACGGCTCCGGGTCGACGACCCTTATCAGATTGCTGAAGTCGGCTCGCACCTCGACGAACTTCCGGCTTAACGGCGAGAATCGGTTGCCAAAGATCAATACGTAGGGTCCAACACCCTTGAAGAAATTGGTCACCTCGAACTTGCCGGTAGTTCGCTTGCCGGGCGTGGTGTAGCAGACCTGCGCTTCGTGCCGGTTGACCCAGTTAGGCCGCTCGCTCGCTGGCATGACAACCACGATGATGTCGTTCCCAGCGCCTCCAGCCGCGTTGAAACTGACGCTGAGCCGCTGATTAGCCTGATTGCCAAGTTGGAAGTCCGTTCGGTAGTAGTCGCCCGCTGGAACGGTGATTTGTCCGCTGAGAAGATTGGTGGTAGTTGGCTCGTAATGTACCCGCGGTTGGGTCAACGCCGCAGGGGCGGCGAGCGATATGGTTAGAGCAATTTGAATTATTGTCCGCATAGGAACCTCTCTCGCATTGGTATAGGGAAGGATTGAAGCAGGGCCTGCTCCGATCTGATCTCCCGCCTCGGTTGTCGACACCGTTGAATGCTTTGGCTGCACGGTTTCTGTGGTGATTTTGGAGGAGAGGAGCGCCGACCCACAATACCTCTTTGGTGAGGGATTGTTACTTATATTCTATCGACTCTTAGTCTACAAAAATTCATGATGTGGCTTGCCCTCAGCGACCGCCGTCAAGCAAATCCTGGCTCTCAGACTGCGCCAGCTCAGGCGTGATAAGGGCTGGTCTCAGGAGAAGCTGGCGGAGGAGGCCGGTATTCACCGGACTTACCTGGCGGGGATCGAGCGATCATTGCGGAATCCTTCCCTGGAAAATCTGGTGAAGCTGGCGAATGCGGTCGGCGTCACGCTGACGGAGTTGTTCACCTCTCGTGAAGAACCGTCTCCCGCCAAGGCCAACACCGGAGCCGTGCCACGCAAGAAACGAGCCCGCTAATGGGGAGTGGCACTTCCCGTTGCGCGAACCGTGGGGGCCTGCTACTCGGTCGCTCCGCGGCGCGGAGCGCCGGGGAGAAGAGCGAAGCGTCTCCGGGTGACTCTGGTGGCCGTTTGTAGCGTAACGGTCAGTTCAATTCTCGGTCGGAGTCTTTTCGATCTTGTCGACCACGATGAAGTCCACGTCGCCCTTTTTCGGCTCCAGCTTGAGTCCGAGTTGCGATTGCAGTGCGCCAAATAGCGGCGGCGGAGTTTCGCCATCCGGTATGAAGACGTTGTCGTTGCCGCCGGGACCGGGTCCGGCCGCCGGTCCTGGACCAATGGCGACCGCAACGCCGCCAAGGCCGGGTCCGCCGCGCCCAGGTCCTTCGTTGGGATCAGGCGCGTAGGTGAGGATGAAGTCGTACTTGACGGCCAGGCCGGTGTTGTCGATCACGGGGCGGTTCAACTGTTGGGAAAGGCGGTTGGCGAGGTCCTGCATGGTTTGCGCCGTGGCGTTCAGGCGGGCGCGGCCTGGCATCATCATCATGAAGATTCCGGGGCGGCCAGTCATCGCCGTGGGCAAAACGGGGAAGCCATCGGGCCCGATTTTCGGGGGCCCTGCCGGTGGAAGAGGTGGCGGACCGTCATTATCAGGAGGCGGAGTCGCAACCGCCGACTCTTTCAACTTGCCAGCTTTTGTGACCACCAGCGAATACATCGGCAGCTCCTTCTTCTCACGGTGAACCGACAACTGGAAGCGGTCCAGGAGCAGATTCTGCAGCATGATTTGAAACTGCTCCTTGGTGGTGTCCGGAGGCATGGTGGCGGTGATGTCGAATCGTTGGTTATCGAGCCAACTCGGGCCGCTGATCTGATAGTTCTTCACGTTATAAGCCGTCATGAAGATGTTTTTCAGCGTCACGAACGGGTAGCTGATGCGGCCGGGATCTTTGCTGCCTGGGCCTCCGCTCGGGCCGCGCATAAACATGCGACCTTGCGCGTCGGGCTTGGGCGGTTGCGCGGGCTTGATGGAGGCGACTTCAAACGTGAGCGATTTATCCGGGGCTGGCGTCTGAGCAAGTGCGGCGAAGGCGATCATCGACGCGGCGAGGATATTTTTGCCCATGCGAACTCCTGTTGGAAGGACGTACTGTTCATTGATCCGTTACACCATTTGGGGCCAGCCGCTGGCCCCAGTAATGAAAAAAATCCCCAAGGTGCTTGTGCCAGGGGGTTCCGCCGAAGTATGCGCAAGCAGTTCAAACGAGGGGATAATAAGGCGTTCGGCCCAGGAGCCTGCCAGGGTTCTCCTGGGCCGATTATGGTGCAATTCACATGGACGACGAAGGCAGTGTACCACAACCGCCTAGCGCCGACAGCGGTGAAGCAAACACCGAAGCGTCTGCCGAGCAAGCGCAACAATTCTTGAATCTCTATTTGTTGAAGGAGTTCAGAGATTTCAATTTCACCGACTGGTTCGGTCCGCCTCGTCAGGTAAAAAGCCCTTCAAATGCCGTCGCAGAGGCATTTCGGATTAGACCGCCATGCATTCCAGATCCATACCTTTTCTCAATACTGGCACTCACCTTATCACCGCTGTATTACGCCAAATACCTCGAATCGAGCCGTATGAAGTGGAGTCTGCGTGACTACGTCCTGAGCAAACTGTATCAGTTTCTCCTTGTGGCGTGCCTGGAGGGCTCCACGGATCCCAGTTATCACAAGGCGGTCCCAGAGCGGCTGACGGCTGCGCTAAATCACGCTCTACCCGAAGGGTCTCCGCATCTACAACTGCTGGCGCAACTCGATTGGCGAAATATGATTGATGATTACAAGAAAGGCCAGAATGTGATCGCGCTGGCACGGGTAATAACGAAGTACTTGCCCAAGGTGGAAACCACACCCGTTAGCGGACCAAAGCTGGCGACGGGATCAAAAGCTGCGGTTGGCCGGATTGACCCGTTCCCGATGCCCATCGATGCGAAGTGGGAAGACGTGTGTTTGGTCTTAACAAGTGAGGAGCGCGTCCAGATCACGGTTGGAGAGGAAATTGAAACCCGGAACTTCGCCGATATGGGATTCGGTGACAACCGTTCTAAGGGAAAAAATGCCGTGGAGGCATGGCATCTGCTGCAATCCCTTGCAGCAAATTGCGGCAAGATCGAGAAGCCGGAAAGGTTCAACGCGCAAGGTTGGCCAAGGATCGAAAAGCAAGTTCAGACCATAAGGACAAGACTCCGAGCAGTGTTTCGGATTCCCGACGATCCCTTTAAGCCATTTCGCCATCGCCGGATCTACGAAGCTCGATTCCGGATTATGCGCGGCGGTTCCTACAATACTTAGCCAGGACGAATTTTCGTCGAGTTTCGTCATTTTTTCCGAAGAAAAATTCCACTCGTGTAACCCCTTGAGCGTAAGCCGGTTGCAAGTAGTTCACCCCCTGGGCACCTGCCGAATAATGCCATCACCGCCGAATTTTCGCTGGATAGAAGTGATGGAGACAAAAAATTTGGCGGAGGCGATGCAGCATCTCAGGCGCAGGCGCTTGATCCACGGCATCGCAGGACGGCTGTTGTGTTCTCGTGCCGCCCTTGACCGGAGCCGACTATCTGACCTGGAGCGCGGGTATGCGCTCCCGACAGACGAGGAGGTTGCTCGGTTACAGGGCGCTCTGGACGAACTCGTGACCACTCAAGCGAAGGTCGAACGATTTGCTACCAGCCTCGGCTGGCCCACGGGGGTATTCGGCATCGGGACGAGACGCGGACGACGCACACCGGTCTAGCAGCCACCGCGGAATTTGAAGGGGGTAACGCCAAACGGCCGAGGGCGGAAGGCCATCCGCCCAAGGCCGCAAAAAAGGTAATGTCCAACGACAATCATACACGAGAAACGGGCGCGAAAAAAGTACTGCGCCTGCTCCTACAGAGTGGGGAGCTATTCCGGGATCGCCAGGGCCGCGCTTACGGCACGTTCCAGCTCAGCGGGCGCCTCCGAACCGTCATGCTGGACACCAAAGAATTCCGATCCTGGCTGACCAGTTTTTTCTTGACACAACTCAAGAGCGCATTGGCGGCGACCGAGTGCGACGCTATTATCGACGCGCTGACCCAGAAAGCCCAATCAGCGCCGCAGCGCGAGATCTTTGTCCGGGTGGGTCATGATAGCGGGAATCTCGTGCTGGACCTCTGCCGCGACGACGGTCAGGTCGTCCTGGTCGAATCATGTATATGGCGGATTGTTCCTACGTGTGTGCCAAAGTTCATCCGGCCTCGCGGGATGTTGGCGCTTCCTCTTCCTGCGACTCGTCACAGCAATCTACGCACGGAACTAGAGCCGTTTTTCGGCAGCAATCGGCGCGATATGGCGCTGGTGTGCGGATACCTCGTGGGCCTCTTAAACCCCACCTTTCCGCAACCGGTGCTCGAAATAATCGGCCCGCAAGGATCAGGGAAGAGTAGCCGCGCCAAGGTCATCCGCTCCAGCGTCGACCCTAACTTCGCTCCAATTCGGAGGCCGCCGCGTTCAGAACGCGACCTGTTTATCTCGGCGGGACGTAGCTGGATTCTCTGCTTGGAGAACATCTCTTCAATCCCACCGTGGTTGTCGGACGCCCTTTGCTCAATTGCAACCGGTGGGGGGTATGCTACCAGGAAGCTGTGGGAGGACGAGGACGAAATTCTATTCGATGTCCGTCGCTCCGTTGTTGTCAACGGCATCCACGAGGTAATCACACGTCCGGACCTCCGTGATCGTGCCCTTAGCATCCGTGCCGAACAAATCTCCCCATCGCAGCGCAAAACTGAAGAAGAGTTCCGGAATATATTCGCAGAGTCGCATCCGCGAATTTTGGGGGCAATCGCCGATTGCGCCTCCACAGCCTTGCATTTGAAAGACGCCTTGCGGCCGCCTCAACTTCCACGGCTGGCTGATTGGTACCAGTTTGTACTTGCCGCTGCAGAAGATCCGGCGTTCGGGTTTTCGCCTCACGAGTTCGAGGAGGCGTTTGCCGCCAACCGCGAAGAAGGTCGACAGCACTCTATCGACGCATCGGCAGTTGGGAGCGAGTTGCTGATTCTAATCCAGGACCAAGGACCGTGGCACGGCACTATGAAAGACCTCCTTGAGAACCTGAATGCCCGCGCCAGCGAGACCCAGCAACGCGCACAAGAGTGGCCGAAGTCACCTGAGCGTCTGCGGCACGCGATTGAGCGGATCGCCCCGGATCTCAAAATTGCGGGACTAACGATCACATCCAGTCGGTCGCCGGACAAGTCCCACTCAAGACTAATTTCGCTGGAATTCAGCAGGGAGATGTCTGAATGATACTCCCGGTGGCTGGACGGTTCGGACGGTTGCCGGACAGTTCGCCGAGCAAACCGTCCAGCCTAGCCAGCGTTATTTTTCTATCGCATAAGGGACTCGTCGGACGGTTCGGACAGTTCGGACGGTTTACCGCCACTTCTCCTGGCGAAAACACGGTTAAAGAAAAACCATATGCAAGCAACTGTCCGAACCGTCCGAACTGTCCGGTCGATGCAAACAGGGGGGATTTAGTGGCTGACCCGTTTCAAAGTGGAATCCTGATCGCGCCCTACAGCCGTGCTCGGCTGGCAGACTACCTCACCCTTGCGGGCCAGTTCGGTGTGATTTGGCGACCACCCGACCGCACGAGTGGAGCTGTGGAGACGAACTGATTATGACCCGCGGCAGCAGCCAACTGGAAGATGCCATCAACAAAGTGGTTGCCGAGCTGCGTGAAGGGCTGAGGCATGGATTTTTTGAATACAAGCTGGTGGGCGAAATTGGAAAAGGCGGCCAGCGTCAGTTGATATTGGAAGCCGGGAAGAAATACAAGTTCACCATACCGGCGGAGGCAGTGGAACGATCTGGCCTGGCAGTAACGGCGACTCCTGAGACGGGAGCGCGGGACCGAAACATCTAGCCGTTCCATCATCGGTGGGATTCCGAGGCGGCGGACTTTTGGGTGAAAAGTGAGTCTGCGCTCGAACAGTCTCTCCGTTGGGACGGTGGCAAAGCCTCGACCCGGATCAGCAAGATCCCGCGGGCCTGCCTTGCTCGTCACCGGCTCCGCGTTGGTCTCGGATACGAATATGATGCGGTTGATCGACGAAGCCATCGTGCCCGCTATGGTGGACAGGTTTCTGGCCGAAAAAGGTCTGGTACCGGAGAGGCTCGATGAGGACCAAAAACGGCCGCTGGGCTGGACCAAAACGGACGATAATAGGGACCGATCATGAGCAGATGCGCGATGTACAAGCGATACTCCAGCGACCTGCAACGGGATTCGTCTATCGAAGATCAGGACCGAAAATGTCGAGAGTACGCATCACGGCGAGGATGGACAGTGCTGGAGGATTATGTCCGCTCCGATGAAGCCGTCACCGGGGCCGCGATGGTGTGCAGGAGTGCTCTCAAGTCTCTCTTGGAAGATGCCAAGCGTAAGCCCCGGCCATTCGACTGTATTTTGATTGATGACACCTCGCGGCTGGCCCGCAATGTGGCCGATGCGCTCAAGATGGTGGAGATGCTGCACTATCACGGTGTACGTGTCATTTTCATCAGCCAGGGGATCGACACGTCAGACAAGGCTGCCCGGCAACTCCTCACCTTCAACGGCATGATGGACGAACAGTATCTTGTCGGCCTAGCCGACAAGGTTCATCGCGGACAGGAAGGGCGCGTCCTGAACGGTTTCAACCCAGGAGGAAAATGCTATGGGTACGTCAACGTGCCCGTCGAGGACTTGAACCGCCCGGGGAAATACGGGCGTCCGGCGATAAGCGGCGTCAGATTAGAGATTCACCCGGAACAAGCTGCGGTGATCGTTCGCATCTTCCAAATGTTCGCGGAAGGCATGGGTCTGGCGCGGATCTCGAAAAAGTTGAACGACGAAGGAGTCCGCGCCCCTCAGCCTCCACGCACACGCAAGATGCAGGCATGGTGTCCCTCCTCGATCTGGGAGATGCTACGCAACGAGAAATATCGCGGTGTCCACGTCTGGAACCGAACTCGGAAGGTTCTCAATCCCGAAACCGGGCGCAAGATCAGCAAGGCTCGTCCGAAAGAGGAGTTTAGGAGGCAGGCCGTTCCCGAGTGGCGCATCGTTCCAGACGACCTATGGAACACCGTACACTCCAGAATCGCAACCAATCGTAACGGCCACACTCGATTGGGCGGAATGAATCGCACAGAGGCAGCCCGATCTTATTTGTTCAGTGGATTGCTGATCTGCTCCGGGTGTGGTTCGCGCCTGGTGATCATCAGCGGGCGGGGCAAGCGTGGATACGTCCGCTACGGGTGCCCGAGCCATCGCTACCGCGGCGTTTGTAACAACGCCCTCACCATCCGGCTGGATCGCCTGGAGAAGCAACTCTTGGCGGCACTAGAGCAGCGGCTGGCGAGTTCCAAGATGATCGACTATTTGGTCTCCCGGTTCGACGGCGAACTGCGGAAACGCTTGACTGACATCCAGCGCCAGGCCACTGGAGTAGATGACCTCCGGCGTGAGCGCCAGCAGTTTCAGAGTAAGGCCAGGCGTCTGGCCGAGGCCATCGCGGATGCGGGGCACTCCCCGACTTTGCTCTCCGAGCTGTCCGCCTTAGAGAGCAGGATTGCCGATCTGGACCACCAAATCGAGGCGCACAAGCCCGTGAACATCTCCGCGGCTGTTTCCGAGGTAATCGAGTTCGTTCGGCGGAACGCGACGCAGCTACGGGATCTTCTGCAACAGGACGCGAGTCGGTCGAAAGCGGCGCTGGCGCGGCACCTGGGGCAACTGGTCCTCAAACCGAAACAAACGCCGTCCGGCCCCGTTTACGAGGTATCGGGCGGCATTGACCTGCTGGCTGGAAAAGATGTAATGCAGTTGGTGGCCAGGGACGGAATCGAACCGCCGACGCCAGCCTTTTCAGGGCCTGATTCGCCCAGGGCTAAACGTCTGATTCCGCTTTTGTTGTCCACCATTAGAGGGTTCATCTTCGTGCCCTTATTGGAACAATTGGAACAGGTTTTTGGAACAGGTTTTTCACTTTAGTTCACCGCACTCGAAGGCATGAGCTTTCCCAAGCGGTCCACAGCGCGTCTCTGAGACTCAGGAACAAACTGCTGGTAGACATCGAGGGTTGTACTGGCCCTGCTGTGGCGCATGAGCGCCTGAGCGTCCTTAACGTCTGCCCCCGAAATTTTCAACCAGGTGCAGAAGGAACGCCGTAACACCTGCCAGTTGACCCAATCGATACCGAGTTTCCGCGCCGCCGGTTTCAGGTGCCGCACCAATACGTTGTTGTCACGCATCGGAGCACCCGTCGCCGGGGATTGGAACACCAAATCGTCAGGCCCATCCGATTTCACCGCTCGATAATGTCGAGTCGCGCGGCCAGCCCGAACGTCAATGGTCAACGTCTTGAGCCGGTGAATGCGCGCGATCACATCTTCGGTAACGTCCACCGTCGCATTGCTGGCATCGCTCTTTGGAGCGCCCCAATCGCCGCGACAGCACCGCTCGTCGATGGAAATGGAATCGGAATGAACGTTGCGCCACCGCAGGCCCACGAGCTCGCTTGGTCTCAAGCCGGTGTAAACGGCCACGAAAACCATGCTGGCATACGGCTCCGCGATCAACTCTAACAACGCGTGCAACTGCTGCGGAGTAACGTACGGCTTAGACCTCCGTCCCCTTTTCGCAGGGGGCAGTTTCAGACCTTCAACTGGGTTCTTGACCAGAAGACCGAACTGCACTGCGGAACCGAGAATTGCCGAAAGCACGTCGCGCACCTTGTCTTTCGACTCTTGGGAAAGCGGGGAATTCGCCAGGGACGAGAGGAATCGCTGCACCGTCAGCGGCGTGAGATCACGGAGCGCCGAGGTTCCGAAAGCGGGTTTCAGGTAAAGGGCAATGACGCTTTTGGATCGGTCGCGCGTGCTCTTCGCCAGCAACGGCAAGACCACGGGTATATAAGTGCTATCCACGTAATCCTCAAAACTCGTTGCGGATCCCAAGGGAATAAGACCCTGGTTCATCGGCCGCAACTTTTCGGCTGCGATTTTCTGGACCTCCCGCAGCGGCATCGAAGCGGGCGCTAGCTTTTCTCGTTTTCGTTTTCTGACCCTCCTTCCATCCTGAAATTCGTCGTGCCAGTATAGTAGGTACCACCATTTGCCCTCGCGTTTTGGCTCAGGACTTTGGAATCTTCGGCGAGCCATCGATTCGAAATCTCCTTTCGATGGCTTGCCGGAGTTTGCCTCGTGCAAGAGCATAGCACGGGACCCCGTTAATGCTCTTTCCTTGGCGTACCATCCGATCGCCGGTAGCGCCGCGGTACGCTTTGCCAGTTAAAGAGCAGAGACGACCTTTCGGCGTTCGGGTCGGCTTCGTCACGCAATAGCAGCAGGTCCTTCTCCGTCTCCTGCTCCGGGCGCAATACCCCTTTCAGAACGCCGCCAGAAGCGATGAAACGGAGCTTGCGCATTTGGCACGTGATTTCCAAGAGCCACGAGACATCGGCTTTCAGGTCGGAAGGTTTCACCGCGTACTTCAGCGTTTCGCGCACCGCCCACAGAATGCCGTTCTCCCTGACAGATGATTGCTTCACGGCGCGGACATCGACCACTGGCGTGTAGTCAAGCCGCGATGCCTCACGCCACAGTTCCGCCCATTCTGACTGGCTCCGGTAGTGTTTCGCGAAATAACTTGAGGGGACCATCAGCAGAACGTGAAAATGGGGATGCGCGCTCCCGTCCTTTCCGCGTGTGACTTCCGTGGTCCGAATCCACCCGAGCACTACAGTGAAGCGTTTGCGTTGTGTCAGCCGTTCCCATGCCTTGTTCATGGCCCGCAAAGTTTGTCGCAACTCGCCAACTGGCACGTTTTTGCGAGTGAGCGTAAGGAAAACAAACCGCGCCGTCGGATACTGCGCCAGCACAGTGGGCAACGCTGCGTGGAATCGCGCAAGCCACATGAGACAACGGCGCCACTGGCAAACCGGACAATGACGCACGCGGCAGAAACGCGCCTCTCGCAGCTTGAGGGTTAGGGCGTTTTCGTCCTGTCGATCGGGAGCCCAGGCGAAACCGAGCCACAGCGAGCACATAGCCATACGCCCGGCGAGATTCTGAAAGTCGGGATGCGTCGCGTACATCTCGGTGATCCGGTCCGCGTCGGCCCGGTGACGATCCCATGGCTTATCCCGTGGACTGCATTCGGAGAGGTATTCGGGTTCCTCGGCCCGTTCAGCGTGGGATTCTTCTACCCCGGAAATTTCGGTTATGCTCTGACCAGCAAGGGCATTAACCCCGTTTTTCAGATCCGAGTTATCCCTTAAGTATGAACTTAAGGTGGGTTCCTGCTGTTGAAGCAGTCGCGTTGAATAGAAGTTTTGCAAGGGCTCTGCCCCTGCACCCCGCGAACTTTTACGCTGACAATTATCCGGGGCTATCGCCTCCGGAAATACAGCGTGTTGCTCGCGATCCTCCCGAAACATACCCGTTTCGACACGTGTACCGTCTACGCCCATAAGCGCCAACTTCCGTTGCGAATGTTTGGAGGGCCGAAGGTCAGCCGCTCGGTTTTCGACCGGCTGTCGGTGGAGTTGTAGGCCCCTACTTGTCAGCGCCGGAACGGAGTTCGAAACCGTCTGCCCGGAATTTGATAGTTCGGGACTGCACCCCGCTGGCCTTCAAGCCCAAAATAGGAACTCTCGCGTGATTGTCGTTTGCGGGATTGGTGAGGTAAGATCGTTGGTGCGAACAGTTTTTACCTCAGGGGCGCAACATCAGCCAGATGCTTGCGCTCCTGCCGCAAGTGGGTTTCACGCTTCTTGCTTAATCCTCCTCGTCATCGTCCTCATCAGATTCGTCTGAATCCTCCTCCTCCTCCATTGCGTCATCGATCCATTCTTCGATAAACGCTTCCACGTCTTCAGGCGCGAGCTTCCCGTTTAGGAGGCGCTTCAGAATCACTGGCCGCAGATCGGCCTTAAACTCGCCCTCAGCCTGCCACCGGTCGGTGACGCTATCAAACCAGTCCGCGTAGTTTTCGCGGAGGTACGAGTCCACGTGATAGAGGCTTCGATCAGTAACGGCTTCGGTCTGTGAGCGACGTGTCCTCTCGGCGCGCTCCGCAGCTTCGGCCGCGGCCTTCTTTTCCTTACGTTCTTGGATGCGAACCTTGACCTGATTAAGCGCTTTGTCGCGGATCTTTTCGAGCTTTTCCCTTGTAGCACCGATACTAGTAATCTCTGCAAAAGCGGCACGTATGGCGCGCTCTCCGTCCTCGCGGTCGGCCTCGGTCGCATCGAGAAAGTCATAACCCCAATGACCGCTGACAATCTCTTCTTTCAGCACTTCGAAAGCGTGCTCCCGAGCCTGCCGCTCATATCCCGCGATCACCGGCTGAGCCGCTGCGTTTGCAGCAGCCAAGAAATCCTCGCGGGTGGCCATGCCGCCCAGCTTGCGCGCGGTTTCGAGTACCGCGTCATTTGCAACTTGCCTTACCCTAGCCTTCGATTCGTCGGTCCACACCAGAGGCCGATATGGAATGCTGCTGACAGCGGAGTCTACAGCGGCTTGCATCTGCTGGCGCATTTGCTGCTGCCGCAGGTAAGGGGCCTGGGCCTTTGACACCGCTGCCTTGAGAAGCTCTCGAACGATCTCCTCAGACTGGTCCGGATGCAGATCATTCAGCGTTCGCTGGATTTCTTTGTGAGCCTCTAACTTGCAATCTGGAGGCGCATCATAGGGGAGCAAGGATAGGGCCCACCGCTCCCAGCGATCCCACCATTTCTTCTTGGCTCGGGCCGCTTGCTCTTTGGCCTCAGCACGCCGCTTCTCTTCTTGCTCCGCGAGCATCCGCTTCTCCCGTTCTCGGAAAGCGTCTTCAACCTGTTCGGTGTCCAACTCGAGCCGCAGCCGTTCGAGTCGCTTCTCCGCGATGGCCACAGAATCGGCCTCGGCTCGAACCTCTGGCGAAACCGTGGGTTCGGGCTTGGGGTCTCCGCGCTCGTATTCGCGATCTTGTTTAGGGTTCGATCGTCGGTGGATTGCCGGTGACGGTCCCGCTTGCGGAATTGGCGGAAGACTCCCCTCGCGCCTTACATATTCCACCAATCCTTCGGCCGCGCTATCTGCGATTTGCCATCGGTTGGCATCCGTCATTTCCGCAGGCACCACACCGGTTTCGCATAGCCGACGGATGCGGTGCGACGAGTAGCCGGGGCCCAGCATACGCGCAACCTGCGTCGGTGTGTAAAAGGCCATTCCTGCAAATACCGTCCTTTCGTCGAACGCTCAACGAAATCTCGTCGAAGGCTCGACAATCCGATTGACGCCAAGGAGTTCCCTAAAACGGTGGCTCGTCGCCGCGTAGCCTTCTGCGGTCCCAAATCTCGGCTGCGAACTCGCGCCGCTTTGCCTTCGGTGTTTCGTGAATAATGCGGCCCGCTGCATCGTGCGCTCCACGCTGGTGCCGAGTCACCGCCTGGACGTATTCCGCCAGGGTGCGCGCGCCGGGATTGAACTGATTCGTCCTTCGACCTTTCCCGGTGCGCGCCATTGCTGCGCCGAGTCTGGTGTTACAGCTTTTGCAGAGCCATCGGAGGTTTGACGGGCTGTCGTTGTGCTCGTTGCCGTCGCGATGATCCACAACCACATGGCGGCCAGAGCCACAGACAGCACACAGCCGTGGCCCCGGTGGCTCACAACCCGGCGAATGGGAGCGATAGCGGTGTGCTCGGTCGGAAACGGCTTCCTTGCGCCACCGGTCGCCACAGGCCGGCAAAGTCAGTCCTGGTCGTCGTCGTCGCCTTCGGCTTCCTCTTCGTCGTCGCTCTCTCCGGTTGCGATGTCAGCCAGGTCCTTTACCTTCGCGATCAACTCCTCACGACTTAGTTCCGGGTCAAGTGCTTCCTCCAGCCCGTCCGCGAGCTGATCCAGCGTTTCAGCCAATTCTGATTTCGTCATTGTGAATATCCTCATGGATGGATTCTGCAGAAGCTCAGCGCCTTTGGACGCGGCATATTCGGCGGCATCCATATCGCGAAACTTGTCTGCGTCGCCGCCGATGCGGTCCAGGAATTCAATGGCCCTTTGCCGCTTTGTTTCGGCTTCGGACTCACTCATGAACCTCGGCATGATTCAATACTCCCTGTTTACAGCGGAGCCTGCCAGAGGGACTAAAATCTTGGAATTAAGTTGGGAGGGACTAAAATCGGGGAATTATGTACCCGTGTCAAATAAGCCGTGCAGCTGCTTTCGCGCGTTCTTAGCGTGCAGCCTAGCCTCAAGCACTTCGCAGCGCTCATGTTCAGGAAGTCTTTTCAATTTTTGTCGAAGCCGCGCGTATAGGCGGTTCCTCTCCTTCTGAGGAATCCCTAGCTCGCGGCAGATCTCCGAAGCAATTTTTCCTTCTTTCCATAGCTTCCACGCCGCATCAGTGTTCGGTTTCATTCCCGACCCTCGGGGCCGCCCGCGGATACCTTTCGGCGTTATATGGAGGAATTCGCGCATCCATTCCAACCCGGCGGCAATAATCGTGCGAGTGACGGCATCCCCGAATGCCTTACCGTAGAGATTGCACCCGAAGCCGAACAGGGGATCTTCAGTTGCAAGGGGAATCTCCGCGCTACTTGGCAGATGCGGGAGAAGTGCTTTTAAACAGCGATCCGACTCCCAGGGGTCTGGCTGGTCTTGTGCAAGATCTAGGTCAATGCACTCGGATTCGCCCGTCTCGCACGACTCTACCTCGGCTGGCCCGGAATCTTGCAGAAGATCCCCTAACGTTGGTAGACGTTGAATGACGGCGGTCAGGTCACTTCCCACAGAGTTTCCCCTCCAAAATCATCCTACACCACTGCCAACCGACGGGATAACGAAAGGCAGGGTTGAAACTAGACCACGGTATCGAAGTAGTCTTGGAGGTATGCGGTTTGTCGTGTTCTTCGTGCTCACGGCGGTTTCAGTGCTCGCCGAATCACCGGTGCCCGGTCGGACGACGGCGGCGGCGCCCAGAATTTACATTGAAGCGCAGGACGGGTTTGAGTCTTACGTCGCGGCAGCAATAATCAAAAAGCATGTGCCCGCCGTAGTGACACAGAACCGAGACGAGGCGAATTTCGTCCTCACTAGTGCGATCCAATCCAAGGAAGAAAGCACAGGATCGAAAATTGCCCGCTGCCTCTTCGCGTACTGTGCTGGCATGGAGGGATCACAGACAGCAACGGTCCAACTGGTAAATAGCAAATCGCGGGAAGTCGCGTGGGCTTACAACGTTCGCAAAGGCTCTGCGAAGGCCTACCAAAGCACCGCCGAGTCGATTGCCAAACACCTGAAGCAGTACTTAGAAGAACACCCTCTCTGATCCGGTGGCGCGCCGAACCTAAGCCGTGGGCGAGGCGGCGACCGCCGCATCCACCTTGCGGCACCACCTCACGTTTACATACTCGCCCGTCATGAGAAGTCCGTCGTACTTCCAGGCCATTTTCGCACGCCCTGTATAAGGACCGACTTCAACCTCGAATTCTTCAGGACACTCCACCGAGACCTCAAAACCGATTGAAGGCAGAGCCACGTGATATCTGACGTAAAAATCATCTGGGGCCAGTTGTTTATGCTGATGGATGAGCCGGTATTCCAGTCCTGGGCTTACCTCGATTCTGGGTGCCCGAGCTTCCAATACTCCGCCGCCGTTTAGCGGTTTGAGCGGTTCATCGCACCAATAATTCTGGCGGCTGTCGCTACAAAGCAGACCCATGCCCAACGCTGTTGCCCTTTCGGCACGCTCGAAGGCCATGTACTGCTCCCACGGTATGACTGTCGGCGAAGGGTTCACCAAATCAACCTCTGTTCTCACTGTGACAGTGACGGAGCCCATTTCGGCGGGCTCAATCTTGACCTGAATGTGCCTGTTACGAGTGAACAGTTTCGTTTGCAGCGCGATCTTTTCGAGCCGGTCCCTGATTTGCGGCTGTTGTTCGAATCCAAGCATGTGCTTGAAGATTCCCCGCGCCGCCTCGGCCAGGAGCCTGCGTTTTAGAGGGCGATCAACCACCAGCGCGAGAAAGCCAGCGATCACAGCTGCATCCCCAAAGGCCCGTACCACTTCGGCCACTTGCAGTTGGACAGAAGACAGGTAGAAGACGCTGAACGTCATGGCCGCTAACCCGATCAAAACGAGAAGCGAATCCCAAAGCCACCAGGAATGTTTTTCTGCGAAATCGGTACCGCTCATCCCGATAATGGTACCTGTTTTGTCTTCGCAGAGTGCGCGGAAGAATAGCCTGCGGTCAACTTCTGAATCCGTCAACTCCGTATCGATAGACATTAAGTCCTTTCCCGCGGGAAATTGGTTTCCCAAGATTCCGCGGTTGCTCTCCCGCGCTCCGATCCCAGACTGGTGAGACAAACCCCGGCAAGCCATGGATACGGAATTGGAACAGAATGGAACAGAAACGCGGGAGGCTAAAGTTGTAAGTGGTTGAAAACGTGGTGGCCAGGGACGGAATCGAACCGCCGACGCCAGCCTTTTCAGGGCTGCGCTCTACCAGCTGAGCTACCTGGCCGGGGAAATTTTAGTGTAACAGCGGCTTTACGCTTCCTGCAATGCTTCCAGCGCTGCGCCGGTCTTGGCCTCGATGTCGGCGTGCAGGCTGTTGCCGTGCGCGTCCATGGTCACGATGGCGGCGAATCCCTTCACGCGGATGTGCCACATCGCTTCCGGTACCCCGAACTCCATCAGATGCACGCCCAAAACCTGCTCTACCGTGCGCGCGTAGTATTGTGCGGCGCCGCCGATGCCGTTCAAATAAACAGCGCCGAAATCTTTCAGCGCGGCCAAGGTTTTCGCGCCCATCCCGCCTTTGCCGATTACGGCGCGCACACCATAGCGCCGGATCACATCGGCTTGATACGGCTCTTCGCGGCTGCTGGTGGTGGGGCCGGCGGCCTTCACCGTCCAACGGCTTGTCCGTGGGTCATCCGGATTGCCTTCCTGCAGCATCACCGGGCCGCAATGATAGAGCACGGAGCCGTTCATATCGACGGGTGGCGGGTTCTTCATCAAGTAGGCATGGACATTGTCGCGGCCGGTGAACATCTCGCCGTGGATCAGCACTACGTCGCCGACCTTCAAGGCGCGCACCTGGGCCTCGGTCAACGGTGGCGTGAGAATCACCTCGCGACCCGTCAGCGCGAAGCCTTCACCGCGGGCCATGCGCTCCACTTTACGCGCGGGATCGCGGTACAGCCATTTGGTAATTGCGCCCGTGGCCGCATCCAAGCGTACGCCCAGGCGGCGGAAGGCCCAGCATTCATAGGCTACGGAAACGAAAAAGCTGGCGGGGAGCCGGTTCGCGGCGCCGATCTTGCAGCCGATCAGCGATGACTTGCCGCCAAAGCCCATCGCGCCGACGCCCAGCCGGTTGGCCTCTTCCAGGATCTCTGCTTCGAGCTTGGCCAAGGTGGGATTCGGGTTGGTATCGTCCAGGGTGCGCAACAGTTGCCGCTTGGCCAGATCGTACCCGTGCGCGCGGTCGCTGCCGATGCACACGCCCAGTGCACCCGGCGCACAACCTTGCCCTTGCGCCTGCCATACTGCGTGCAGCAGGCACTTGCGCACGCCTTCCAGGTTGCGGTCGGCCCGGCCCAGGTGATCCAGATTCGAGGGCAGGGAATACTGGATGTTCTTGTTCTCGCAGCCGCCCCCTTTGAGGATCAAGCGGACATCGATCTCGTCCTCTTCCCACTGTTCGAAGTGCACGACCGGCGTTTCTTCGCCGAGGTTATCGCCGCTGTTCTTACCGGTGAGGGAATCCACCGAATTCGGCCGCAGCTTGCCGCAGCGCGTGGCCTCGGCCACCGCCTCGCGAATGACCTTCTTAATCCGGAGCTGATTCACGCCCACTGGTGTGTGGACAATAAACGTAGGCATGCCCGTGTCCTGGCAGATCGGGCCTTCATCCTCCTTGGCCATATCCACATTGGACAGAATGATGTCGAGAGCCTGTGCGGATTGGGTGCCCGGCGTTTCCGCGCCCGCGGCCAACGACATGGCAGCGCGCACATCGGGCGGCAGATTGGTGGCAGTCTGCGTGATCAGCTCCAGCAGGCTGGTAGCAAGGAATTCCATAGAGGTTCCGGAAACTTCATTCTAACTCCGGCCTCCCGGGGGCCTGGGGCGTTCGGTTGGCAGCGCTCGGCGCCGCCCCACGGGCCTAGGTCTCGATGCCCAGCGTGTTCGCCAACCGCGCCAGCGTGGTCACCAGCCGGTCCACGTGCTTTTCGGTGTGAGCGGCGGTGCAGGAAATGCGCAGCAGGTTCTGTGCGGCCGCGGGCCGCAGCACGGGATTGGTGTAGATCCCCTCCTGGAGCAGCGCTTTGCACAGGCGGCAGAGGTCGAGCTCGCTGGGAATCACCACCGGGACGATAGCCGTTTCACCGGGCAGGACCGAGAAGCCGCGGCTGCGCAGTTCGTCTCGCAATAGGTTCGCGATGCGCAGGAGCCGCTGGCGCCGCTCCGGCTCCTTCTTCATGATCTGGAGCGCGGCTGCGACCGCGGCCACCGAAGCCGCCGGCAGGCTGGCTGAAAATACGAACGGCCGCGCGGTGTGCTTCAGATAATCGATCACCGTGCGGTCGCCCGCAATAAAACCACCGACTGAAGCCAGCGACTTGCTGAATGTGCCCATGATGATGTCGACATCATCCAGCACGCCCAGGTGCTCGGCGGCGCCGGCGCCGGTAGCGCCCAGTACGCCGATACCGTGCGCTTCATCCACATACACACGCGCGCCGTAAGGCTTCGCCAGTTTCAGGATGCCGCGCAGGTCGGCGATATCGCCTTCCATGCTGAACACGCCTTCGGAAACCACCAGGATGCGTTCCTCGGGCGGGCAGTTTTCGAGGCACCGTTCAAAATGATCCAGGTCGTTGTGACGGAACCGCACCGTTCGCGCCGGAGACCGCAGCGCGCCTTCCACCAGGCTGGCGTGCAGATTGTGATCGCAAATCATCACGTCGCCCTTTTCGGTAAGGGCCGAGAGGGTGGCGTAGTTGGCTTGAAAGCCAGTGCCGAAAATGATAGCCGCCTGCTTGTGCGTGAACGCCGCCAATTCCGCTTCTAACTTCACGTGCAGATCGAGCGTGCCATTCAGGAGCCGTGAGCCGCTGCAGCCGCTGCCGTACTTCTTGATCGCCTGGACCGCAGCTTCTTGTACCTTTGGATGCGAAATCAGAGCCAGATAATCGTTCGATCCGAACATCAGGACCTTGCGTTTGCCCAGGCGCACTTCGCCCGGATCGCACCCCTCGCGGTCGCTGAAAACCTCGAAGTACATGTAGAGACCGGCAGACTGCAGATCGTTCGGCCGTGTGAAGGTACGGCACTTCTCGAAAATGTCATTCGATCCGCTGCTCTTCTTTTTGCCGGTGACGTCGGTACTCGATACGCGCATGGCCCTCAGCTCCATTCGTAGATTCGGTAGGTCTTGTACCGCTTCGCGCCCATCACCTCCAGGGAGCGATTCATTAAGACATTGTCCTCCAAAATCCAGGACATTTCACATGGTCCATAACCCAGCTTTCGGGCGTTCCGGACGAGAGTAGCATAAAATCCGGCCGGAAGCCCCGAGGCCCGGTGTTCCTCCGTCACTCCCAACGCCAGCACCCGGACGCTTTTAATCAGACGCTGATGGTACAGGATCTTTAGAAGGCCCGTGGGAAGCAGCCGCCCCCCCGCGGGCTTCAACGCCTGATTGATGTCCGGCAACGCCAGCGCGAAACCGACCATGCGATCGCCCACCTCTCCGATGAGGACCAGTTCGGGTTTGAGAATCTGTTTCATCTCCTTACCCATCTGGTTGAATTCCTCCCGGGTCATGGGCACAAAGCCCCAGTTGCGGCTCCACGCCGCTGTGTAGACCTCCCAAACCTTGGCTACTTCCCCTTCAAAATCCTTCATGTTGATGGGGCGGACGCGAACCCCGTTTTTCGCGAACGCCCGTTTGGCCGCCCGTTCGATCTTTTCGGTGTGAACCTGGTCGGACCTGCTGATGTACGCCAACAGGTCTTTGGCTTTACGCAACCCCGCGCGCTCCATCAGTGCGGGGTAGTACGGCGGGTTGTAGGTCATCATCACCATTGGGCTGGAATCGAAGCCTTCGACCAGCATGCCGCACTCATAGTTGGTGGACGGATTGACAGGCCCCCGTAAACACCTGGCGCCGCGAGCCGATACCCACTCGCGGGCGCGCGCCAGCAGAGCCTCCGCCACCTTCCCGTCGTCTATACATTCGAAGAATCCGAAAAAGCCCGCTTCTTCGTTATGAAACCGATTATGGTTTCGGTCCACGATGGCGGCGATCCGGCCCACTGCGCGTCCCGCCTGGCGTGCCAAAAAGAACTCCGCTTCGGCGTTGGCGTAGAACGGGTGCTTCTCGCGGTCCAACAGTTCCTTGACCGCAATGCGCAAGGGAGGCACCCAATAGGAATTATTACGGTACAGGAGGTACGGCAGTTCCACGAATTCCCGAAGAGTCTTTTTGTCTGCCGCGACAACTTCAATCTCCTCCAACCCGAGCCCCTTCTGTCTGGAGATGCTGGTACATCGAAGGAGCGGCCGCAATCAGAATTACCGCCACCAACACCCCGGCGACTATATCGATCGTATAGTGATATCGAAGATAAACTGTAGCAAAAATGATGCTTAAAGTGTAGGCAAAATAAGGCACAAACAGCGAATTTGTGAGCTTCCGCGTGCTCCACCACGCGAGGATGGTGAGTTCCGTATGCCCGCTCGGAAAGCAATCATAGTGGGCCGATTCCAACCGGTCGAGCGTCTGTTGCATCCCCTGAAACAGCCACAAACCCTGTAAAGGCACATGCTGCAAATCCTTCAACAGGAAGCGCGGCCCGCGCGCCGGCACGATCAGATATCCCACGTAGGAAACGAGATACCCGAGCGCGATCAGAAAAGCGTAATACTGGAACTCGGTGTAACGCTGTTTTTGCCACAGCAAAAATGCGATCAGCAAGACTACCGGCACAAATAGCGTATACACAATCTGCAAAAATTCCGTTAGGGCGGGGTTCGCGATCCGCTCCAGCCAAACGGTGGGATTGGCATGCCAGATGGCGCGGTCCACGCCGGCCAGCCATCCATCCGCATCGCTGCCACGGACTGCCGGGATCAGGAGCGCCATTTCCTTGTAGCAGGCCGCGACATAAAGGAGCGGATACCAGTGTCGAAAGAACCAACTGGTTGGATTGGGGCGAAGAATCTCATAGACCAGCACCAGAGTGCCGACAACGTGAAAGGCCAGCAGCCACGCGGCGTCTGGCAAGGCGTTCCACCATCCGGCGATCAGTACCGTGGCGAAACCGAAATACGCCAGAATCACTTTGTCCACCGGCCATAGACGTGCCCACAAGCCTAGTACCGCAGCCAACCGGCCTCCTTATACCAAGCGAGCGTCATCGTTAAACCATCTTCGATGGAGGTGCGCGCGGCGAAACCCCACTCAGCAGCGGCCCGTCCGGGATCGCACGTCCAGCGCATTGCTTGGGCCTCCAAGATCTTCTCACGAGAAAGCACGCCCGGCTTGCCGGTGACTCGCGACCAGACGTCTGCGCAGGCTCCCACCGTCCGCGCCAAGGCCGGCGGCAAACGCAGCACACGCACCCGCCGGCGCATTACAGATGCGGCCGTGGCTCGCAAATGACTCCACGATACCGGCTTGGGGTGCGCTACGAAATACGTTTTCCCATCGATCTGCGGATGGCAGGCGCACGCAAGCAGGGCCTCCACCAGGTCCCGCACGTAAATAAAGCTGAACCAGCGTTCGCCGCCGCCGATTTCGAACGACCACCTCTTGCTCATCGGCTTCAGTAGTTGTAGAACGCCCGTATCGCGCGGGCCATACACAATGGGCGGCCGCACGATCACCGCTTCCGGTAGCAGGGCTCGCACAGCTCGCTCAGCCTCGAGTTTCGACTTGCCGTAAGCGCTGATCGGCCGCAACTCCGTCTCTTCGCGGATCGGCTCGCCCGTGGGGCTCGGCCCCGCTGCGGCCAGAGAGCTGACCAGCACCAGGCGAATCGGCTTCCCGCAGACCGCGCGAGCCAATACCTCGCTAGCCCTGGTATTGCCTGCATAGTAGTCTGCGGCACGCAGCGCCTTGGTGACTCCGGCCAGGTGGATAACCGCCTGTACTCCGCGCAGCGCTTCCTCCAGGCCCTCGCCCGTGGCGAGATCGGCCATTGCAGTTGACACCGAAGGGAGGCTCTGAGTGGAGCTGTTACGCCGGATCAGGCATCGGAACTCGCCCCCGCGCTCGCGGAGCAAGTCCACCAGGTGGCTCCCGATAAAGCCACTGGCGCCTGTTACCAGGATCATTACTCAGGCTTGTTGCGAAACACCACTTGGCCGAACAAACTCTCCGCCATGGTGCCCGTGTGCTGCGAGTTGATCTGGATGCGCAGACCCTTCACGTGGGGCGCAGTCTTGCCGTACGCCCGTTCGTAGTCGGCGGCCACATCGCGCAGCTCCGACAGCCAGCGATTCAAGTCAGCGGCTCCCGATTCGCAGACGAAGGCGAAAATGTGAACCAGAGGTATGGAGCTGGCATTTTGCATGGTACCCTTTGGCGCCGTGGTGTCCCAAATGTAGCTCAGCACTTTCCGATCGTCAAACCCAACCATTACTTGAGCAGCCTGGTCGTCGGTCCAGGCGTGCCGGAAATCACCGCCGTCGGGAAGCTCCGCCACGCTCCATCGCCACGTGAGGTAGCGTGTTTCGTAGGGATCGACATCGACACTGCGCTCGAGCGCAAACGACGATTTGTCACTCTTCAAGTCGAGGCACGATCCCACAGCCCCAGCGCACGTGGAGATCATCGGTTTGCCATGATGAACTTTGATTTGCCAATCGGAGGGTGGGCGTCCATCGCCCCAAGTCTGCGGATTCAGCACCATCACAGCCAACTGGGCGGTTCGGGCGAAACCGATGAACAAGGACAGAACTAGAGCTAAGAGAAGAAAGATCCGTTGCAAAAGGCGTCTCCGCGGCGAGTACTTCCCTATAGTAGCGCACGGCGTTTGCCATTGTGTGCGAAATTGCGCTACTCGAACAAAGCGGTTAGGGGGACGGTGATTTCCGGATTATCGGTTTGCAGCTCACTGATTTCGGTCAACGCGTTCGGTGTGGAGCGATAGGCCTTACGGGTGGCAGGATCGAGAATCCAGACATATGGGACGTCGAAATTCAAGTAATCCTGGACGCGCTGGTGCATGGCCGACAGGCGGTCTTCGGGCGACAGAATTTCGATGCAAATGAACGGTGGAGTGCTCGGGACTTGTTCGGTTGGTTCGCTCGTGAACGCACAAACGTCCGGCACCCGAATCCGCGTGGGCGACACTAGCACGCGGAGTATGGGAAAGACCGAAATGCTCCACTGTAGGCGCCTAGCGTGGAGGTAGGACAAAACTGCGCCCAGCATGCGCGAGTGGTCATATTCACCCGCGTTTCGCTCGACCCAGGACTCCGTCCACGTAGTCGCATTCGGGCTCATAGCTAGTGGACAGATATTCGCGGATACTGACCAATTCGCCGGTGGCCATAAAAAATGAACGGCACCCGCGAGAGCGCGCGGATGCCGTCGTTGGTTCAACTATAGCTCACTCGGCTAGCGATTCCTCGCCCGTATCCTCCGGGAGCCCGCCTGCGTACTGCAGACGGGTCTCCTCGTCGTAGCCGGGGATGGCGTCGAGCGTCGCCTCGGGCACTGGCTCTTCCACCACGTCCTCGCCCGCGATCTTGGCCTGGCGGTAATATTCCATGCCGGTTCCGGCCGGAACCAGGCGGCCCATGATCACGTTCTCCTTGAGGCCCCGCAAGTAGTCCACCTTGCCGTTGATGGCGGCTTCGGTGAGCACGCGCGTGGTCTCCTGGAAGGATGCCGCGGAAATGAACGAGTCGGTCGAGAGCGACGCCTTGGTGATCCCGAGCAAGACTGCTTTGCCCTGGGCCGGGCGCTGGCCGGCTTCCGCGACGCGCATGTTCTCTGTCCGGAATTTGAATTTATCTACCACTTCTTCCGGCAGAAATTCCGTGTCGCCGATATCTTCGACCTTCACCCAGCGCATCATCTGGCGCGAAATGACCTCCAGGTGCTTGTCGTTAATGTTGACGCCCTGCAACCGGTAGACTTCCTGAATCTCGTTGACCAGGTACTTCTGCAGTTCCTTTTCGCCGAGCACATCCAGAATGTCGTGCGGGTTGCGCGGACCGTCCATGAGCGGCTCGCCGGCCTTGACCCGCTCGCCCTCCTGGACATTGATGTGAACGCCGCGCGGCAGCGAGTATTCGCGCTGTTCGCCATCGTCGCCCACCACGAAGATTTTGCGCTGGCCCTTGGTGACCTCGCCGTACTTCACCACGCCGTTGATCTCGGCGATGATGGCGGTTTCACGCGGCTTGCGCGCTTCGAACAGTTCCACCACGCGCGGCAGACCGCCCGTGATGTCTTTGGTCTTGGTGGTCTCGCGCGGGATCTTGGCCAGCACGTCGCCCGCATGCACCTCCACGCCGTCCTGCACCATCAGGTGCGCGTGGGTGGGCATCAGGTATTTCTTGCGGTCGCCGCGCGGACCTTCCGGCCGCACTTCGATGGTCGGCTGCCGCTTTTCGTCGGGTGAATCCGTAACCACCAGCTGCGACATGCCGGTCACTTCGTCCACCTGTTCCTGCAGCGTGAGCCCATCTACCAGGTCTTTGAAGTGCACTGTGCCGCTCACTTCGGTCAGGATCGAGAACGTGTAGGGATCCCACTCGAGCAGGATCTGGTTGGACTTCACCGGCGATCCGTCTTCCGCCAGCACGCGGGCGCCGTACACCACCGGGTAGCGTTCCTTTTCGCGGCCCTTATCGTCCACGACTGCCATAATGCCGTTGCGGTTCATGGCGATGAGCTCGCCTGCCTGGGAGCGCACGGTCTGGATGCCGATATAGCGCGCGAAGCCGTCGGACTTCGCGTCCTGTGTAGACTGCTCGCTGATTCTGGTGGCCGTCCCGCCGATGTGGAACGTGCGCATGGTCAACTGAGTGCCCGGTTCACCGATGGACTGGGCGGCAATTACGCCGACCGCCTCACCGCGTTCTACCAGGCGGCCGGTGGCCAGGTTGCGGCCATAGCAGGCCACGCAGACGCCGCGCTTCGATTCGCAAGTCAGCACCGAGCGAATTTTCACGCGCTCGATCCCGGCCGCTTGGATCGCCGCCGCCAGTTCCTCCGTGATCTCCTGATTGACGCCGACGATGACGTTGCCTTCGTAGTCCTTCTGATCTTCGAGGGCCACGCGGCCCACAATCCGGTCGCGCAACGGCTCGATGATTTCACCTGACTCAATGATCGGCTCGACGTAAATCCCTTCCTGGGTCCCGCAGTCGTTCTCGCTGACGATCACGTCCTGCGCCACGTCCACCAGGCGGCGCGTCAGGTAGCCGGAATCGGCCGTCTTCAAAGCCGTATCGGCCAAACCCTTGCGCGCGCCGTGCGTCGAGATGAAGTACTGCAATACGTCCAGCCCCTCGCGGAAATTGGCCGTGATGGGTGTCTCGATGATTTCGCCCGAAGGCTTGGCCATCAGGCCGCGCATACCCGAGAGCTGGCGGATCTGCTGTTTGGAGCCGCGCGCGCCGGAATCGGCCATGATGTAGATCGGGTTGAGATAGCGGCCGGTGCGGTCGTCCTCTTCCATGGCCTGGAACATTTCGTCGGAAACGCGTTCCGTGACCTTCGACCAGATTTCGATGATCTTGTTGTAGCGCTCGCCGTGAGTGATGGCGCCGTCCTGATACTGATTTTCGACCAGCACCACTTCCTTTTCGGCGTCTCGCACCAAGCCGGCTTTCTCGTTCGGCACCACCATGTCGTCGATGCCGATCGAAATACCGGCGCGCGTGGCGTACAGGAAGCCCAGCGATTTGACCTCATCCAGCATCTGCACTGTCACCTGCAGACCAAACTTGAGGTAGCAGTACTGCACCAGTTGCCCCAAGCCCTTCTTCTTCAGGAGGCCGTTGATGTAGGGCATATCCTGCGGCAGGCTGTCGTTCATTATCACGCGGCCAACCGTAGTTTCCATGTACTGCTTGATGAACTCGATCGGCTCGGTGTGCAGAATGTTCTGATTGTCGAAGGCGTGCACCAGATCGATCACGCGTCCGGTGTAGCGCAGCTTGATCGGGGTGAGCGTCTCTACTTCGCCCATCTCGAGCGCGATCAGCACGTCGTCGGTCGAGGCGAAGGTGCGGCCCTCGCCCTTGGCTCCTGGCCGGGCCTTGGTCAGGTAGTAACAGCCCAGGACCATGTCCTGCGTGGGCACCGCGATAGGAGAACCGTGCGCCGGCGAGAGGATATTGTTCGCCGAAAGCATCAGGGTCGAAGCTTCAATCTGCGCTTCGGGCGAAAGCGGAATGTGAACGGCCATCTGGTCGCCGTCGAAATCGGCGTTGAACGCCGTGCAAACCAGCGGGTGAATCTTGATGGCTTTGCCTTCCACAAGTACCGGCTCGAAGGCCTGAATGCCGAGGCGGTGCAGCGTGGGAGCGCGGTTGAGCAAAATGGGATGGTCTTTGATGACCTCTTCCAAAATGTCCCAAACCACCGGGTCCTGCTGCTCCACCAGTTCCTTGGCCTGCTTAATGGTGGTGCAATGGCCGCGCTGCTCGAGACGATGATAGATGAACGGCTTGAACAGCTCGAGCGCCATCTTCTTGGGCAGCCCGCACTGGTTGAGCCGCAGATCGGGGCCCACCACGATCACGGAGCGGCCGGAGTAGTCGACGCGCTTGCCCAGCAGGTTTTGGCGGAAACGCCCCTGTTTGCCTTTGAGCGTATCTGAAAGCGATTTCAGCGGACGGTTATTGGCGCCGCGCAGCACGCGTCCACGGCGGCCGTTGTCGAACAAGGCATCCACCGCTTCCTGCAGCATCCGTTTTTCATTACGGACGATCACGTCGGGCGCATGCAGCTCAATCAGTTTCTTCAACCGGTTATTGCGGTTGATCACGCGCCGATAGAGGTCGTTGAGATCGGAGGTGGCGAAGCGGCCGCCATCCAGCGGCACCAGCGGGCGCAGTTCCGGCGGAATCACCGGGATCACGTCGAGAATCATCCATTCCGGTTTGTTGCCGGATTTGCGGAACGATTCCACCACCCGCAGCCGTTTCGCGAACTTCAGTTTCTTCTGCTGCGATTGCTCGGTCTTCATGCGCTCGCGAATCTCTTCGCTCAGCGCTTCCACATCGACCTTCTTGAGCAGTTCCTTGATGCCTTCCGCGCCCATCATGGCGACGAACTTGCCGGGATGCTCCTGTTCGAGCGCCCGCTTGCGTTCGTCGGTGATGACTTCGCCGCGATGGAGCCCTTCCACTTCGCCGGGTTCCACCACCACGAAGGCTTCGAAATAGAGCACCCGCTCGAGCTCGCGCAGAGTGATATCGAGCAGGTGGCCGATGCGGCTCGGCAGGCCCTTAAAGAACCAGACGTGCGAGCAGGGGCTGGCCAGTTCGATGTGACCCAGGCGCTCGCGGCGGACGCGGGCCAGCGTGACTTCCACACCGCACTTGTCGCAGATGACGCCGCGGTGCTTCATGCGTTTGTATTTGCCGCACAAGCATTCCCAGTCCTGGGTGGGACCGAAGATCCGCGCGCAGAACAGCCCATCGCGTTCCGGCTTGAAGGTTCGGTAATTGATCGTCTCCGGCTTGGTAACTTCGCCGTGAGACCAGCTCCGGATCTTTTCCGGAGACGCCAGAGAAATGCGGATCGAATCGAAATCCGCGATCAAATTTGCCCGATCGTATGGAGAGGATCTCAAAATAGCCTCCAGTTCTCAAAAAAAACCAAACCAGACACAGACAAGGATGTCTGTGCTACCCAGTGGCACAGGCCTCCCGGACTGTGTCCGGTTGCATTAATCCGCCGCCGGCGCCATATCCATCACTTCGCGCGGCTTCTTCATCAATTCCACGTCGAGGCACAGCGACTGCAGCTCGCGGATGAGCACGTTGAACGACTCCGGCACACCCGGCTCAATCGCCGCCTCGCCCTTCACAATGGCTTCGTAGATCTTGGCGCGTCCGTAGACATCGTCGGACTTGGCCGTCAGCAGTTCCTGCAGAATGTACGCCGCGCCGTAGGCTTCGAGCGCCCAGACTTCCATTTCGCCGAAGCGCTGGCCGCCGAACTGAGCCTTGCCGCCCAGCGGCTGCTGCGTAATCAACGAGTACGGGCCGATGGAGCGAGCGTGGATCTTGTCGTCCACCAGGTGCGAGAGTTTCATCATGTAGATGTAGCCCACCGTCACCGGCTGCTCGAACTGTGTGCCCGTCATGCCGTCGAAGAGACTGGTCTTGCCCGAAGAGGGCAGCTTCGAATCGTGCAGCGCCTTCTTGATTTCGCGCTCGGTCGCGCCGTCGAATACCGGGGTTGCGAAATGCACGCCCAGCGCATTGGCCGCCCATCCTAAGTGCGTCTCCAGAATCTGCCCCACGTTCATGCGGGAAGGCACGCCCAGGGGATTGAGCACGATTTCCACCGGAGTTCCATCCGGCAGGTACGGCATGTCCTCGTCCGGCAGGATGCGCGCGATCACGCCCTTGTTCCCGTGCCGTCCGGCCATCTTGTCGCCCACGGAAAGCTTGCGCTTCATGGCGATGTAGACCTTCACCAGCTTGATCACGCCGGGAGGCAGTTCATCGCCTTTGCGCAGCTTGGCGATCTTTTCGTCGGTTATTTTTTCAAGCACCGCGATCTGGCGCGACGTCATCTCTTCGATTTCGTCGATCTGCTCATTCAGCCGCGGATCCTTGTTGTTGAGGCGCATGCGCTTCAAATCGCGCGATTTCATCTTCTCGATCAGATCGCGCGTCAGATCCGTGTCTTTCGAGAGCAAGCGCTTGTTGGTCTTCTCATCGTGCAGGTCGGCCAACAGCTTCTTGCCTTCGAGCAGCGTGCCCAGACGCTTGGCGCGCTCATCGGTCAGGATGCGAATTTCGTCCTGCAGGTTGCGCTGCAGGCGCTGGATCTGCGATTCTTCGATCGACTTCGACCGCTCGTCCTTTTCCTGGCCCTTGCGCGAGAAAATCTTGCAATCGACAATCGTGCCCTCGATGCCCGGCGGGCAGTAGAGTGATGCATCCTTCACATCGCCGGCCTTTTCGCCGAAGATCGCGCGCAGGAGTTTTTCTTCGGGAGTGAGCTGCGTTTCGCCCTTCGGCGTTACCTTGCCCACCAGAATGTCGCCCGGCTTCACCGTCGCGCCGATGCGGATCACGCCGCTCTCATCCAGATTCCGCAAGAAGGAATCCGCGATGTTGGGAATGTCGCGCGTGATTTCCTCGGGCCCGAGCTTGGTATCGCGAGCTTCGATTTCGAATTCTTCGATGTGGATCGAAGTGTAGTAGTCTTCCTTGACCAGTTTTTCGCTGACCAGGATGGCGTCTTCGAAGTTATACCCGCGCCACGGCATGAATGCCACGAGCACGTTGCGCCCCAGCGCCAGTTCGCCCAGGTCGGTACACGGCCCGTCTGCCAGAACCTGGTACTTGCCCACTCGCTCGCCTACCCTCACGATCGGCTTCTGGTTGATGCAGGTGTTCTGGTTCGAGCGCTTGAACTTGGTGAGCTGGTAAATGTCCGCGCCCACCTCGCGCGAAAGCTGCCCTTCATGCGCAGCCCCTTCCACGCGGACGATGATGCGTTCGGAGTCGACCGAATCCACTACTCCGGGGCGCTTGTTCAGCACCACGGCGCCCGAGTCGCGAGCCGTCACCCGCTCCATGCCCGTGCCCACGTAAGGAGCATCGGCGCGCAGAAGCGGCACGGCCTGGCGCTGCATATTCGATCCCATCAGCGCGCGGTTGGCGTCGTCGTTTTCCAGGAACGGAATCAGGCTGGCGGCCACCGAGACCAGTTGCTTGGGGCTGACATCGATGTACTCGATCTCCTCCTTCGGCTTCAGCACAAAGTTCCCGGCCTGGCGCGCGTTGCAGAGTTCCGGAACGATCCGCCCCTTCTCATCCAATTCCACATTGGCCTGCGCGATGAGATATTTGTCTTCTTCCCAAGCCGAAAGATATTCGCAGTGCGCCTCATACTCGGCGGGCTGCTTTTTCTGACTGAGCTTGCGGTTGGCGTCCTCCGCCTGCGCGCGCGGTACGATGTCGCCCACTTTGTAATCGACGTCCCCCGGATTCAGGATGCGGACTTCATCGATCACCACGCCCTTCAAAACCTTGCGATACGGGCTTTCGATGAAGCCGTACTCGTTGATGCGGGCGAAGCAGGAAAGCGACGAAATCAAGCCGATGTTCGGACCCTCCGGCGTCTCGATCGGGCAGATGCGCCCGTAGTGCGTGGGATGCACGTCGCGCACTTCGAAACCGGCGCGCTCGCGGCTGAGCCCGCCCGGCCCGAGGGCCGAGAGACGCCGCTTGTGCGTGATTTCCGACAGCGGGTTGGTCTGATCCATGAACTGCGAGAGCTGGCTCGATCCGAAAAATTCGCGGATGGCCGCCATCACCGGCTTGGCGTTCACCAGGTCGTGCGGCATGGCCGTCGACATTTCCTGGTACACCGACATCT
>Ga0335081_10000288_pt1 | contig 93954 bp, 92 predicted proteins | sample Lox_Sample_35_FD_206713 | JGI IMG/M metagenome (GOLD analysis project Ga0335081, IMG submission 206713) | Soil microbial communities from Loxahatchee National Wildlife Refuge, Florida, United States - Lox_Sample_3.5 | ecosystem: Environmental > Terrestrial > Soil > Wetlands | place: USA... | reverse complement strand
AAAGCCATCGGTAGACTCGTTATCGTCGCAGCTCGCTGTGACATGGGGGGTGCTCCGTTGTGTGCTTGGCAGCCACAGTTGGAGTACCCCCCTTCCTCGCCTGACACAGAACCCCTTACGTCACCCGGCGCCGACTGGCTCTGGACAGGCCGCTTAAATTGTGGAACAGTTGCCATGTACCTGAGGTCGTTAGCTCTTCTTCCGACGAAAAAAGGGAGAACTAGCATGGCCGGTCCACAGAAAATCTCCATCGGACAGATCGCCGAGGTGGCGAAGGGCAGTGTCGCCAAGGCGATGGCTTCGCGCACTGGGCCGCTCACCAACCCCCGCATTCTCGGTTTTGTGCCGCCCTATTGGTGGCTGGGCTATGTCATTGACAATTTGGACAAAGCCCATCTCGCCGAGGCGCAAAGTGTGGCAACCAACGTGCACGGCGGCGTTGCCATCGCCATACCAGCGGTGAAAGGTGCAACGCCGGGCATTATTTTCGTCGGCGGTCATTGCACCATCGGCTTCCAGTTGCCACCGGACACCGCGGTGACCGCAGAGTAGGGCCGATGGCGCCGCGCGCCGATCAGCCATTGCAGTGCCCGAGCGCCCAACCCGGCATGGCCGACGTGCGGGTGCTCGGCGTCATTGCGCGCGATGGCGATAAGCCGGCGCTCGCCTATCTCGACGAGCCGGTGGCGCCGACGGAGGAAATGCTGGCGCTCGCCGCGCCGCTGCCGGTCGCCAACGTGTTCCGGCTGGCGGCGCGCTGCGAGGAATCCAAGTGCATGCATTTCGACGGCGCGCGCTGCCAGCTCGCGGTGCGCATCGCCGCCATGCTGCCCGAGGTGGTCGACAGCCTGCCCGCCTGCACCATCCGGCCGCAGTGCCGCTGGTTTCGCCAGGAGGGACGCGCCGCCTGTCTGCGCTGCCCGCAGATCGTGACCGGCACCTACGAGGCCGACGAAGTGCTGCAGCAAGTCGCCGGAGTTCCGAGACAGAGCTGAGCGCGCGCGACGCGTTGAGCGCGGAAAGCTATCGTCGCTTCGGCCGACCGATGATGGCAGCCGTCGCTGCGGCGCCGCTTAGAACCAGCGCCGCCTGCCCCAGGCGCCGCCTGACACCAGCCGGATCAAGAACAACAGGATCACGGCGCCGATCAGCGCGTTGACGATCGAAGCGACGATGCCGGTGCCGAGATGGATGTGGAGCTGCGGCAACAGCCAGTCGCCGATGAATGCCCCGATGATGCCGACGATCAGATCGCCGATCAGCCCAAACCCGGCGCCGCGCACGATCTTGCCCGCGAGCCAGCCGGCGACCAGGCCGACGATCAGAATGACCACCAGACTTTCATTGGACAAATGCACGATACTCTCCCCCGGACTTGTGCAGCTATCGCGCGAAGCATACGCCGCAGCCGCGATGCTGTCGATCAGAGTTGTGACGGGTTACCGCTGGAGCTCGTGGGATGGGGCAAAGGCGGAAAGCGCCATGCCCATGTCTTCGTCGCGTGGTCACTAGACCAGATCGCGTGGGATTCGCTGCGCTCAGTCCGCCCTTCGCTTGCTAAGCCGCACAGTTCAGTGCTGTAGACAGCATTTCTTGAATTTCTTGCCGCTGCCGCACGGGCAGGGATCGTTGCGGCCGACGTCGCGGTGCGGATTATGCGCCGGCAGACCGAGCTCGGACCAGCTCGGCCAAGTTGCTTCGGCCTCCTCGGTAAAAACGTCGTCGCCGTCGTCGGCATCATAGGTGCCATCGTCGGCATCATCGGTTTCGATAAACCTTTCCAGGGCGACGAGCACGTCGTCGATGTAGCCCATGTGCTCGTCCGCGAGCCGTGCGCGGTCGTTGGGGCGATCGAGCGCCTCGTTGAGCAGCACGTCGAAATCACTTTCGTCGTACCACTCTGGCGCGATACGGCCATCGGCGAAGGCGGCGCGCACGCGCGGCGCAAGCGCGGTCAGGCCGAGCACCGCCACGGCGGTCATCCAGCCATGCCACATCACCTCGTCTTCGGCCGCCGCCAGCCGCGCCTCGTCGAAACGCACCAGAAAGGTCTCGAAAGCGGTTCGATCGATCCGGCCTTCGAAGGCGAGGACTGCCAAAGCACTGAGGGCTGCGCCGCGGACAAACGAATCGACGTTCGCATCGGCCACGAGCGCGTATAGCGGCTGCTCGTCGCCGTCGAACAGCCCGGCCAGGATCCGTGAAAGGTTTTCGGTCACGGCGTCGCCAAGCAGCGCCTCGACCCTGTCCTGCGGGCCGTGCAGCATCGCCAGCAGCGGGCGATAAGCCGCGGTAAGTCGTCGGCCGCCGAGGATGTGGATGCCGCGGAACAGGAGACGGCCGGAAGCAATATCGAGGTCCTCGCGCTGCGCTCGCTCCACCACTGCGACGACGTCAGGCTCGATCGCGTCGGCGTACAACGTTGCGAACGCAATTTCGATGGACGGCAGCTCTCTTTCGTTGCGCAGCGCCTCGATCAGGCTTTCCGCAGTGTAGCCCGTCTCTTCGAGCAAAGGGATTCGGACTGCTGCGGCTTGGCTCATGGCGAATCTCCCAAGGCGCAACAAGCATAACCCGGATCGAGCAGCAGTGAAATGCGGGCTTCCGTGCCCTTTAACGAGACTGAGTCCGTTGTTCGGCGATAGCCCCCGACGCTCCACTTTCCGCGCCACGCGTTGTCGCGCCGAGCGAAGCGCGTCACTCTTTGAACGGCGCGGCGCGCGCCGCCGCGCTCGATTGGGCGAGACGAACTTCACTGTAGAGCCAGCGCGATAAGTCACCCTTCGCTTCGAGTTTGCCTTCGTTGACGAGAGTTTGGATGCGAGCCGCAATCTCTTCGGAATGTGGTCCATTGGGCACGCGGTCTGAAACCCTGCCAATGATCCGAGCAACCTTCAGCCAGCGCTCGCGCGTTTCCGAAAAAATCAAATCGTCCCGCGCGCTGTCCATGGTGTTCGGTCCAGATGGCAGCTGCCTAATCAACGCAAGCCTAGCATGGAGGGCGGCTTAGTGAAGCGTGGTCCAGCATTTCTTGAACGGCTCGCGGTGGCTTACGCCGCTATGTCGCCATTACGCACGCTTCCGCCGAGCGTCCGCAGCGATACGGCGCAGCTTGTCGGCTACTTCCGCCTTATCGCCGCCGGGAGCCCCATAGATGCCCGGGGTCCAGAAATCATCCGGCAGGCGCGTGCAGCAAGTCAATGCGGCGGTTTCGTTGCCCAATCGGGCGTGGGTGTCGGCCTGGAACAACACCCCGAACACAATATTTTTTTCCCAGCCCTGACGATTAATCGCCTCGGCGCAATCAAAATCCTCCAGGGCCTTTTCATACTCGCCCAGGTGCCTGTAGACCAATGCTCGAGACATAAGGGACATTGGATCAGGCGTGCTTTCGAATTCTACCACCTTGTTGAGATCGTCCAACGCGCGGCGCGGTTCGCCCAGTTTGATCCAGACCAAGTGCCGGTCGAAATAGGCATGTAAGTTAGCCGGGTTCTCTTCGATCCATCCATTGACCATGCGCAGATAGCGTTGCGGGTCCGAACGTAGAATCTTGTGTGTCGCCAGGAGTTCTTCGGGCGTTGTGGGCTCTTTAGTCCACTCGGGTGTCTCGTTCATGACCGTTAGCTCTTTAAGCTTCCGCCGCAGTCCTCTCGGACCATGCCCAGAACACATTGTTGAAATGTTCTTCCGAACCCTCGATAGCCATCAGTCCCCATTCTCCTATTTTCCATTAATCTTTTGCAATACTCGAATGCGGAAGCCCACTCCTCTTCGCATTCTGGTCGATCAGGATACGGATTCCTCAGATTACTGCGCGGGCTGATGTCGGGGATGACCGGAGGAGGCAAGATTTCCGAGGGGAATGGAATCCCGCCCGGAATTTCAAGCGGCGGCGCCGGGATCGTTATTTGCGCTGGAATGACGGGTGCGTTCGGCTCCTGAGTTGCGGGACCTTCGGTCGTGGCGCCGATCGGAGCGAATTGGCCGCCCGTGCTGTCCAGACTTCCCGCTGGCCAGCGCGGATGCTTTGTTGGATCCCAGTCCGCCCTGAGGAGGCCGCTCGCTGATAGTTGGCGCGCCAGATCAATAATGTACTCCGCACTTCGTGGTGCCTTGGTCAGCCGCGGCGGATCGGGTATTTGCAGATGCAACGTCGCGATCTGGGCATGGAGCAGGTCGCCGCGATTGAGAGCTTGCGCGACTGTTGCGAGCCCAGCCATCTTGCAATCAAATTCAACGGGCAGGCCGTAGTACTTTCCAAGTTCGCGATTGAGATCAGGCGCTCCGCGCGGTTGCCATTGATCGGCTTCATTCGCGCTTCGATGGCTTAGAAGCGGCACAGAACCCACGAACACACCGTCCTCAGAGCAAGAAACGCCGACACCCCGGATTTCTGACAAGGCAAAACGCCTGCCTATTTGGTTCAATTTCGTCTCTCATCTGAAAATATGAATATATTCTATGTAGCCTTAATTGAGACTTAAGTCGATAATTTTCTCAGTATAAGAGACAGTAGTTTGATTCCGTGGGCTGGCGCTGCTCGCGTACAATGCGGAGCGAGTGGTAATCTCTCGTGCTTTTAATGGCTTACCGGGTGCGTCCGCCGGCTGATTAGGCTTACAATACGCCATGCACCCCCTCTCCATCGGCCCCGCCACCCTCCCCAACCCGGTCCTCCTCGCGCCCATGTCGGGCGTCACCGATGCGCCGTTCCGGCGCTTGGCCGCGAGCCTGGGGGCCGGGCTTGTGGTCTCGGAAATGACCGCGTGTGCGGCACTCGCCGGCGGCGGGCGGGCGGGGCAGGGCCGCATGGCGCGGCGGCGCATCGAGGACCATGGCTCCGGGCTGCATGTGGTGCAGCTTGCCGGTTGCGAGGCGCGCTGGATGGCAGAGGGCGCAGCGATTGCAGAGGATGCCGGCGCTGCCATCATCGACATCAACATGGGCTGCCCGGCCAGGCACGTGACCGGCGGGCAGTCCGGTTCGGCGCTGATGCGGGACCTCGATCATGCGCTAACCCTGATCGATGCCGTGGTCGGCGCGGTGCGCGTGCCGGTGACTTTGAAAATGCGGCTCGGCTGGGACGATGCATCGCGCAATGCGCCGGCGCTGGCGCGCCGCGCGGAAAACGCCGGCGTACGGCTCGTCACCGTGCACGGCCGCACGCGCTGCGAGTTTTATAAAGGCCGCGCCGATTGGGCGGCGGTGCGCGCGGTCAAGGAGGCCGTATCGCTTCCAGTCGTGGTCAACGGCGACATTGAAACGTTCGACGATGCCGACGCGGCGCTTGCCGCTTCGGGCGCCGACGCAGTGATGGTCGGCCGCGGCGCGCAGGGCAAACCGTGGTTTCCCGGCCAGCTCGCGCGCTATCTCGCGACCGACAAGCGCGAGAGCGCGCCGCCGCTCGGCGAACAGCTCGCACTGGTGTCGGCGCTGTACGGCGAAATGCTCGGCCTTTATGGCGTCGAGATCGGGTTGCGCCACGCGCGAAAACATCTCGGCTGGGCGCTCGACACCGCGGCCGCTTGCGCCGGCGCGTCCGATGATCTGCGCAAAGCGCATCGCTCCCGCATCCTCACCGCCAGCGATCCCGCGCTCGTGCTGCGTCTGCTTGCCGAAGCCTTCGACGCGTTCGGCAACAGCGACGCTGTGGTGAGTTCGTTCCGTCACGCTGAGGCGGCCGCGTAGCGGCCCTTGAAGGGCGACGGCCCGAGCGCCTCGGCCGCATCCTTCGAGGCTCGCTTCGCCCGCGCCTTCAGGATGACGGGACAAATGTTTCGCGCTAGCTTCGCTGCACATTAGCTTGAGGATCCTCCAATGAATCGCCCCATGCCCACCAATCGCGTTTATCGCATCGCCGTCATTCCGGGCGACGGCATCGGCAAGGAAACAGTGCCGGAGGGCGTGCGCGTGCTCGAGGCCGCGGCCAAGAAATTCGGCTTCGAGATGCGGCAGGATCATTTCGATTTCGCCTCGTACGATTACTACGCCAAGCACGAGCGCATGATGCCGGAGGACTGGAAGGAAAAAATCGGCCGGCATGACGCGATCTTCTTCGGTGCGGTCGGCTGGCCGGCGAAAATTCCCGATCACATCTCGCTGTGGGGCTCGCTCATTCAGTTCCGCCGCGAGTTCGATCAATACGTCAATCTGCGCCCGGTGCGGCTGATGCCGGGCGTGCCGTCGCCGCTCGCCAACCGCAAGCCCGGCGACATCGATTTCTGGGTGGTGCGCGAGAACACCGAAGGCGAATATTCGGCGATCGGCGGCCGCATCTTTGCCGGCACCGAGCGCGAGGTGGTGGTGCAGGAAACGGTGCTGTCGCGCATCGGCGTCGATCGCGTGCTCAAATTCGCCTTCGAGCTCGCCCGCCGTACGCCGAAAAAGCATCTGACTTCGGCGACGAAGTCGAACGGCATCGCCATCACCATGCCGTACTGGGACGAGCGCGTCGAAGCCATGGCGAAAAATTTCCCCGACGTGAAATGGGACAAGTACCACATCGACATTCTCACCGCCCTGTTCGTGCTGCGGCCCGACAAGTTCAATGTCGTGGTCGGCTCCAACCTGTTCGGCGACATTCTTTCCGACCTTGGCCCGGCCTGCACCGGCACCATCGGCATCGCGCCGTCCGGCAACATCGATCCGGAGCGGCGCTTTCCATCGCTGTTCGAGCCGGTGCACGGCTCGGCGCCCGACATCGCCGGCCAGGGTATCGCCAATCCGATCGGCCAGATCTGGTCGGGCGCGATGATGCTCGAGCATTTGGGCGAGGCCGACGCGTCGGCGGCGATCGTCAAAGCGATCGAGCGTGTGCTCGCCGAGCCGAAACTGCGCACCCGCGACCTCGGCGGCGGCGCCGACACCGTCACCTGCGGCAAGGCGGTGGCCGAAGCGCTGATGTAAGAAAATGTTTTCCGGGCGCAGCGCAGCACGAAGTGGTGCGCTGCAGACCCGGGATCGTTACAAACTCCGAGTTTGCGAAGGTCCCGGATCAGCGGTGCACCGCTGCGCGCTGCACCGCATCCGGGAAACGTATTTGAGGAGCCAACGATGAACATCGGCATTGTCGGGGTCGGCCGCATGGGATCGGCGATCGCCGAGCGTTTGCGCAGCCGGGGTTTTGACGTGATCGGCTGGGATCACGATGCTGCGGCCAACGAAAGAGCCAAGGTAGCCGGCTTGCGCATGGCTACCAACGCGCGCGAAGTCGCCGACGCATCCGATGTCATCATCTCCAGCATCACGGAGGACAACGGCGCGCGGCGAAATTTCAGCGGGCCCGATGGTTTTCTGCTGGCCGACGTGAGTGGCAAACTGTTCATCGAGATGAGCACGCTGCAGCCGATGACCGGCCGCGAATTGGCGCCGGTGGTCGAGGCCAAAGGCGCGCGGTTCGTCGAGGCGCCGGTGCTCGGCACCATTCCGCAAGCGCGCGCCGGCACGCTGTTCGCCATGGTGGGCGGGCGCGCTGAAGATGTTTCGCGGGCGCGGCCGGTGCTGGAAAAGCTGACGCGCCGCATCCTGCACATGGGTCCGGCGGGCTCCGGCTATGCCATGAAGCTCGCTGCCAATCTCGGGCTCGGCGCCTACGTGCAGGCGATCGCCGAGTCGCTGGCGCTCGGGCTCCGGCAAGGCCTCGCGCTCGATGCCATGCTCGAGGCGCTGCAGGAGAGCGCCACCGCCTCCCCTTGGCTCAAAGCCAAGGCTGGCGTGCTGCGCGGCGAGTACGCCGAGATGACGCTCGACATCCGCACCCTGCGCAAGGACATCATGTCGGTGGTCACCACGGGCGCGCTCACCGGCGTGCCGACCCCGCTTGCCTCCGGCGCGCTTGCCGCGCTGTCGGCGGCCGCCGCGACCGATTACGGCGGCCGCGACATCGCCGAGCTGCCGCAATTCTTTCGCCAGGCAATGCTGCAGAATTTTCCCGACTAGAGGGCGAAACCCGCGGCAAAAATCACCAAAAAGCCGATCGCCGCGGTGAGGCCGCCGTAATACACCCAGGTGCGGTCGCCAACCATGAAGCTGTCGGGCGGCCACGGCAGGGCGCCCGAGCCCTGCGCCATGAACAAAAGCCCGAGCACGAGCAGCAGCATGCCGAAAATCAGCAGCAGCGTCTTCATCACACCTCCAACCGCCAACAGCCAAAAAAACCGCCCATAAAACTCGGCATTCACCCGCGGCGCCACAAGGGCCGCCGGGCGGCCATGTTATAGCCACACCGCTCTGGCCGGATGTGGCTTGCCGGCAACGGCGGGTTACGGGGGCGCGGCGATTTTGTTAGGCTGCGCGCCGATTCATCTCCACGTTTTAAAGAAGGAAGCGCCATGCGACGTGTCTTTGCCATGGCCGCGGTCTTAGCGCTCGCGGTCCCGAGCCTGGCCTCGGCTCAAATGGGGGGCGGAAATCCGCACGGAAATAAAGGGGGCGGACATCCGCCGGCCCACGCGGGCCCCGTGCATCCGGGACCGGGCGGTCACCCGGGGCCGGGGCCAATGGGTCACGGGCCCGTGGCTCACGGGCCGGTTGTTCACGGACCGGTTGTTCACGGACCCATGGGTCACGGCCCGGTTCGCGTCGGCATCGGCGGCCCGCACGGTCCGTTCATTTTCCATGGCCGCCCGTTTGCGTGGCACCCGGTCCATTTCCCGCGTCCGTGGGTTTACCCGCCGGGCTACGCGTATCGTCTCTGGGCCGTAGGCGCGATCCTGCCGCCGCTGTTCTGGGCCGCGAATAGTCCTTATTACTACGCCGGCTGGGCCGACATGGGATTGCCGCCGCCCGATCCGGGATTCCAGTATGTTCAATACGGACCGGACTTGCTTCTCGTGAATGTCAGCACCGGGGAAGTCGTCCAGGTGTTCCCTGGGGCTTTCAGCTGAGCCTGACGATCGGCGCTGCCGGTCTTCAGTTATCAGCGGCGCGCTCTTCATAAAAGCGACGCAGTCGGTTCATCAACCAACGCTCCGCCGCGGATTGCCGTCCACGGCGGAGCGCCGGCTTTTCGGATCATGCGTTCGGGCCGCAGGAGGAGCGGGTGACGCGCTACGTCCTCGCCATCGACCAGGGCACCACGTCGACCCGGGCCATACTGTTCGGCGCCGATCTCTCCATCGCCGCATTGGCGCAACGCGAGTTTCCGCAGCATTTTCCGGTCGACGGCGAAGTCGAACACGAACCAGATGATCTCTGGACCACGACGCTCGATACCTGCCGGGAGGCGATGCGACTGGCTGGCGCGGGCGCCAAGGACATCGCCGCGATCGGCATCACCAATCAGCGCGAAACCACGCTGCTGTGGCGCCGCGCCGACGGCCGGCCGCTGCATCGCGCCATCGTCTGGCAGGACCGGCGCACGGCGGCGCGCTGTGCCGAGCTGAAGGCGCAGGGGCATGAACCGCTGTTTACGGATGCAACCGGGCTTGTGCTCGATCCGTATTTTTCCGGCACCAAGCTTGCGTGGCTGCTCGATCACGTGCCGGGCGCCCGCGACTTGGCGGTGCGCGGTGAGCTCGCCTTCGGCACGGTCGACACGTATCTGCTCTGGCGTTTGACCGGCGGCAAGGTGCACTTAACCGACGCGACCAACGCCTCGCGCACGCTGTTGTTCGATATTCATCGCGGCTGCTGGGACAAGCGGCTGTTGGCGATCCTCGACGTTCCCGGCGCCGTGTTGCCGGAGGTGCGCGATTCGTCCGGCGCGTTCGGCGCCACCGATCCCGACCTGTTCGGCGCGCCGATTCCGATTTGCGGCATTGCCGGCGACCAGCAGGCGGCTCTGGTCGGGCAGGCCTGCTTTGCGCCCGCCATGGTCAAATCGACTTACGGCACCGGCTGCTTTGCGCTGATCAATACCGGCGCGACGCCGGTTGCTTCCAAGAACCGGCTGCTCACCACCATCGCCTATCAGCTCGGCGGCAAACGCGCTTATGCGCTTGAAGGCTCGATCTTCGTTGCCGGCGCCGCCGTGCAATGGCTGCGCGACAGCTTGCGCCTCGTGCCGGACGCCGCTTCGACCGGCGGGCTCGCCGCAACTGCCGACCCGGCTCAGGACGTAATCCTGGTGCCGGCGTTTGTCGGCCTCGGCGCGCCCTATTGGCGGCCAGACGTGCGCGGCGCGCTGTTTGGCCTGACCCGCGCCAGCGGCCCCGCCGAGCTGGCGCGCGCCGCGCTGGAAAGCGTCTCGTTCCAGACCGCCGACCTGTTGGCCGCGATGCGCGCCGACTGGCCGCCGGCCGAGCAGACGTTGAGCGTCTTGCGCGTTGACGGCGGTATGGCGAATTCGGACTGGACCATGCAGCGCCTCGCCGACCTGACCGGCTGCACGGTCGACCGCCCGCACGTGCGCGAAACCACCGCGCTTGGCGCCGCCTATCTCGCCGGCCTCCACGTCGGCTTCTTCCCCGAGCCCGACCGCTTCGCCGCGCAATGGCGCCTGGAGCGCCGCTTCATCCCGCAAATGGACGAGGAGACTCGGGACCGCAAATTGGCGGCATGGGCGTCGGCGGCGCGGCGATTGTTGAGCTGAGGCCACGGCCGGGCGGCCTCCCAACGAACCGCGATTGCCCCCAGGACAGGGCAATGGTTAATCACGCCTTAACCTCGCCGCTCCTATGCTGCCGGATCGGTGATCCGGCGGGCGGCCCCGCTGTGCGTGATGTATAGGATGACCCGCCAATCTCCTCCTCCGCCTGCCGGCGCGCAAAAAAACGGGCGCTCGCCATTCGTGCGGTTGCGCGAATTGCTCGACGGCATCGCGCCGGGCAAGCCCGCGATCAGCCTCGCGGTCGGCGAGCCGCAGCACCCGATTCCGCCGTTCGTCGGCCCGATCCTGCAGGCGCACCTCGCCGAATTCGGCCGCTATCCGATGAACAAGGGGTTGGATGAATTCGCTCAAGCAGTCGGCAAATGGCTCGACCGCCGCTACGCGCTTGCGCGCCCGGTCGATCCCGCTTCCGAAGTACTGGTACTCAACGGCACGCGTGAGGGTCTTTTTCTGGCAGCGCTTGCGGCCAAGAACTGGGTCGCCCCGCGCGCCGGCCGCCCGGCGGTGCTCATTCCAAATCCGTTCTATGCGGCTTATGCGGCGGGAGCTATCGTCGCCGATTGCGAGCCGGTCTATCTGCCGGCGACGCGCGCGACCGGTTTTCTGCCCGACCTCGGTGCGCTGGGCGACGATTTGCTCGCCCGCACGGTCGCGGTCTATCTCGCTTCGCCGGCCAACCCGCAGGGTGCGGTCGCCGACCGCGATTATCTGAACCGGCTCACCGCGCTGGCGCGCCGCTTCGGCTTTTTGATCTTCTCCGACGAGTGCTATTGCGAGATCTACAGCGAGCATGCGCCGCCCGGCATGCTCGAAGCGGCGGGTGCGGATTTCTCAAACGTCGTCGTGTTTCACTCGTTGTCGAAGCGCTCGAGCCTGCCTGGCTTGCGGGTCGGCTTCGCCGCCGGCGACCGCAAGTTTCTGCAAGCCTATCTCGAATTGCGCAACGTCGCCGCGCCGCAAGTGCCGATGCCGCTGCAGCACGTCGCCATCGCGGCTTACGGCGACGAGCGCCATGTCGAGGACAACAGGCGGCTGTACCGGGAAAAATTCGATCTTGCCGACCAGATCGTCGGCGACCGCTACGGCTATCGCCGTCCCGCCGGCGGCTTCTTTCTCTGGCTCGACGTTACGGCGCAGGGCGGCAGCGAAGCGGCGACGGTGGCGTTGTGGCGCGAGGCCGGCCTGCGCGTCGTGCCCGGCCGCTATCTCGCCCGCGAGCAGGCCGACCGCAGCAATCCGGGCGAAAATTACATCCGCGTCGCCATGGTGCAGAACAAAGAGATCACCGCCGAGGCGCTGCATCGCCTGGTCGAGGTTTTCGGATGAGGCTTTTCGGATGAGGCTTTTCGGATGAGGCTTGGCGGATGTCGCTGATCGACCGCAGTCTCGATGGAATGGCGCTGTTGTCCGGGCAGCTCGGCGCCGCGCTGGCGCGGCGGCTGCGCGAGCTCGGCGGCATCGCGCTCATCAGCTTGGCGATGATCCTGGCGCTGGCGCTGGCGACCTGGTCGGTGCGGGACCCGTCGCTGAGCCACGCCACCGATTCCGCCGTGCACAATCTGCTCGGCCGGCCCGGCGCGATCGCGGCCGATCTGTTAATGCAGCTGTTCGGGCTGGGTTCGCTGGCGCTGCTGCTGCCGGTCGCGGTGTGGGGTTACCGGCTGCTCGGCCACCGGCCGCTCAGCCGCGAGCGGCTGCGCGTCCTGATGTGGCTCGTCGGCGCCATTGTGGCCGCCGCGTTCGCGTCGTCATTGCCGCGCAGCCCGCATTGGCCGCTGCCGTCCGGGCTCGGCGGCGTCGTCGGCGATGCATTGCTGCGCTTGCCGGCGGCGCTCTTCCATGCGCCGCTGCCGCGCTCCTATCGGCTGGCTCAATCGATCGTGCTCGGCATCGCCGCGCTGACCGCCTTCGCCATCGCGGCTGGCATCCTCTGGCGCAACGTCGAGGAGGAAGAACTCGAAGACGAGGAGGAAACGGCCGAGAGCGACGACGACGAAAGCGGCTGGATTTCGCTCGGCCTGTTGGTCCATGCGTTTTTGAGCTGGCGTGCGCGCATCGCGCGTCTGTTCCGCGGCCGCGCGGCGACCCTGCGCAACCGGCAAGACGACGTCGCCGTGCCGCAGCGGCGGATCGAGCCGTCGTTCGAGCGGCCCGCGCAGCAGCGCGCCGAAACGGAAGACGACGAGGAGGCGGAAGCGGCGCCGCAAACCGCGCGCAAGCCGCGCGCGACGCCAAAGCCGCTGCGGCGCGCCGCCGACGGCTACGCCATGCCATCCCTCAATCTCTTGTCGGCGCCGCGGGCGGGCGAACGCACCACCCTGAGCGCCGAACTCATTCGCGAAAACGGCACGGCGCTCGAAGGCGTGCTGGCCGATTTCGGCGTGCGCGGCGAGATCATCAATGCGCGGCCGGGCCCGGTGGTCACGCTCTACGAGCTGGAGCCCGCGCCCGGCATCAAATCGTCGCGCGTCATCAGCCTTGCCGACGACATCGCCCGCTCCATGAGCGCGCTGTCGGCGCGCGTCGCGGTGGTCTCGGGCCGCAACGCCATCGGCATCGAATTGCCGAACCCGACCCGCGAAAAAGTCTATCTGCGCGAGTTGCTCGCGTCGCGGGATTACGCCGGCACCGAGGCGCGACTGCCGCTCTGCCTCGGCAAGGCGATCGGCGGCGAGACCGTGCTGGTCGATCTTGCGCGGATGCCGCATCTGCTCATCGCCGGCACCACCGGCTCGGGCAAATCGGTCGCGATCAACACCATGATCCTCAGCCTGGTCTATCGGCTGCATCCGGACCAATGCCGGCTGATCATGGTCGATCCGAAAATGCTCGAACTCTCCGTCTATGACGGCATCCCGCACCTGCTCACGCCCGTGGTCACCGATCCGAAAAAAGCGGTGGTGGCGCTCAAATGGGCGGTGCGCGAGATGGAGCAGCGCTACAAGAAAATGTCGAAGCTCGGCGTGCGCAATATCGACGGCTACAACGTCCGCGTCGCCGAAGCCAACGCCAAGGGCGAAAAGCTCAGCCGCACCGTTCATACCGGCTACGACCGCGAGAGCGGCGAAGCGATCTACGAAAACGAAGAGCTCGATCTCGAGCCGCTGCCCTACATCGTCGTCATCGTCGACGAGATGGCCGACCTGATGATGGTCGCCGGCAAGGATATCGAAGGCGCGGTGCAGCGGCTGGCGCAGATGGCGCGCGCCGCCGGGCTGCACGTGATCCTGGCGACGCAGCGGCCGTCGGTCGACGTCATCACCGGCACCATCAAGGCCAATTTCCCGACCCGCATCTCCTTCCAGGTCACCTCGAAAATCGACAGCCGCACCATTTTGGGCGAGCAGGGCGCCGAACAGCTGCTCGGCCAAGGCGACATGCTCTACATGGCCGGCGGCGGCCGCATCAGCCGCGTGCACGGGCCGTTCGTCTCCGACGAGGAAGTGGAGAAGGTGGTGCGGCACCTGAAAGCGCAAGGCGTGCCGCAATACCTCGAAGCCGTCACCGCCGAGGAGCCGGAAGGCGGCGACGGCGCGGCGGTGTTCGACGGCACCGCCATGGGCATGGCGTCCGAGGCCGAAGGCGCCGACCTCTATCAGCAGGCGGTGCAGATCGTGGTGCGCGACCGCAAGGCTTCGACCAGCTACATCCAGCGCCGGCTGCAGATCGGCTATAACCGCGCTGCCTCGCTGATGGAACGCATGGAGCAGGAAGGCGTGGTCGGTCAGCCCAATCACGCCGGCAAGCGCGAAATCCTCATCGAGGGCGGCAACAGCGACGACGATGACGACTAGCGGCGACGACGAGGCCTATTGAGATTCGGCGACTCGCTCCTTAAAGACGGGTGCAGCCGCGAATTCGCCATAACGCGCGGATAGCGGATCGGTTTGCCGCGGGGCGTGCAAGCGGGAGAGGGACATGGCCGGTCGAGGCGCGGCGCTCATTGTCATCGCTATGCTTTGTGGCGTGCTGGCGAGCGGCTCGGCCGTTGCCGAGAACGTGCCGTTGCCGACACCGGCGCCGCAGGCCAAAGGTGGGGCGGCGCCAGCGCCTGCCGAGACGGCTGCACCGTCCGGCGGTCTCACTCCGGCGGCGAGCGAGAGCAAGGGCTTCTTCCCGTTCTCGCTGCCCTCGCTGCCGTTCGGCAGCAACAAGGCGCCGACCGGAGAGGAGACCGCTTTCGATGCCAAACAGAAGGCGCTGCTCGACCGCGTCAGCCTCTATCTGTCCAATTTCCAGACCATGGTCGGCAATTTCGTGCAGGTCGGGCCGGACGGCAACCGCACCGAAGGCACCTTTTACATCCAGAAACCCGGCAAGGTCCGCTTCGAGTATAATCCGCCATCACCGATCGACGTGATCGCCGACGGCTCCTCGGTCGTGGTGCGCGACCGCAACCTCGCCACCCAGCAATTGTGGTCGCTGTCGGAGACGCCGCTGCGTTACCTGTTGGCCGATCACATCAACCTTATTCGCGACACCAACGTCGTCAGCGTCTCCGCCGACGACAAGTTCATCACCGTGGTGATCGAAGAAAAGCAGGTCATGGTCGGCACCACGCGGCTGATGATCATGTTCGACGCCAAGAGCGCAACGCTCAAGCAGTGGACCGTCACCGATCCGCAGGGCCTCGACACCACGGTCGCCGTCTACAATCTCGACTCGACCAAAAAGCCCGATCCGAATTTGTTCGTTATCAATTATCAGCGCTCTCCAGGGGATCAGTAATTCAGGGACCGGGAATCAGGAATTAGAAGCAAAAAGCGAGAAGTTAAAGCCCGAAGCTGGCGCGTTCAACGATTGATGAATATATACTTGGCTTACCTGCCTGATGCCTGATTTCCCGACACCTGAATGCTGCTTACCCTGACAACCTGGAACATCAACTCGGTGCGGCTGCGCATCGATCTGGTCGCCAAGTTCATCAAGGCGGCGCGCCCGGACGTGCTCTGCCTGCAGGAGACCAAGTGCCCGGACGACAGGTTTCCGCGCAAGCGCTTCAAGCGGCTCGGCTACGAGCACGTCGCGCTCAACGGCCAGAAGGGCTATCACGGCGTCGTGGTGCTGTCGCGCCTGCCGTTCGAATCGACGTCGGTCGAGACGTATTGCGGCAAGAGCGATTGCCGCCATCTGTCGATCGTGCTCGGCGAGCGCGCCGGTTTGCGCGATCCGATCGAGCTGCATAATTTCTATGTGCCGGCGGGCGGCGACGAGCCCGATCCGGACATCAACCCGAAGTTCGCCCACAAGCTCGCCTTCCTGGACGAGATGTGCGGCAGCGCCACGCTGCAGGCGGCCGGCGCCGGGCGCGGCATCATCGTCGGCGACCTCAACGTGGCGCCGCTCGAATGCGACGTCTGGAGCCACAAGCAGCTCATTCGGGTCGTGTCGCACACGCCGATCGAGTGCGAGAAGCTCGTCGCGGTGCAAAAATCGGGCGGCTGGGTCGATGCGGTGCGCGGCTTCGTTCCCGAGCCGACAAAGCTTTTCACCTGGTGGAGCTATCGTTCGCCGGATTGGGCCGCGGCCGACAAGGGCCGCCGGCTCGACCACATCTGGACCTCCCCGGCGCTCGCCGACCGCGTTTCGGCGATCAAAGTGTCAAAGGATTCGCGCGGCTGGGCGCGTCCGTCGGATCATGTACCGGTCACGGCCACGCTGGAACTCTGAAAGCGGAGAGAGTACAGAACCGCGGCCGGAGGAGCCGCGTTGAAGAAGCGAAAAAAACAAAAAAAGCGACTCGAACTGTCATCGCAGGGAGCGCCCATGATTATGCGTTGTTTGTGCAGCTGGGTCGGTCTTGGCGTCGCGCTCCTCTGCTGCCTCTCTGGGCCCTATGCGGCGCCGGTGAACGCGCAAGCCGCGAATTCTGAACTCGCCGCCATCGCCAATTACAGCGGCGCCGACCGCGACGCGCGGATTCTCGCCGGCGCCAAGAAGGAGGGCGTGGTCGACATCTACACGTCCGAGACGGTCGACGATCTCGGCGCGCTGACCGCGGCGTTCCAGAGCAAATACGGCGTCCGCGTCGACGTTTGGCGCGGCAGCGCCGAGAATATCCTGCAGCGCGCCGTAGTCGAGGCGCGCGGCGGGCGCTTCGACGTCGATGCCATCGAGACCGGCGCCACCACGATGGAATCGCTGCAGCGCGAGCAATTATTGCAGCAGGTCAACTCGCCGGCCTTTGCCGACCTCAAGCCCGAGGCGATCCGCCCGCATCACGAATGGATCGGCACGCGCTACAACGTTTTCGTCGCCGCCTATAACACGGACGCCGTCAAAAAAACCGATCTGCCGAAAAGCTACGACGACCTCACCCAGCCGAAATGGAAGGACAAGCTCGGTATCGAGGCCGAAAGCAGCGACTGGTTCGGCACGCTGATCACTGCGCTCGGCGAGGAGAACGGTCTTGCGTTGTTTCGCAAGATCGTTGCAACCAATGGCATCTCGGCCCGCAAGGGTCACACGCTGTTGGCCAATCTGGTGATCTCCGGCGAGGTGCCGCTGGCGATCTCGACGTATCTCTACAAGGTGGCGCAGCTCAAATCCCGCGGCGCGCCGCTCGATTGGGTCGCGATCCCGCCGGTGGTGGCGCGATTCGAGGGCGTCGGCGTCGCCCGCCGCGCCCCGCATCCGTACGCCGCGATGGCCTACCTCGACTTCATGCTGACCGACGCCCAGGCGATTCTCGCCAAACGGCATTTTGCGCCGGCGAGCGCCAAGGTGTCGATGAGCTCCGACGACGCGCTGCCGGCCGGCATGCAGCCGATCTTCCTCGATCCGGCCAAGGCGCTGGATCAGCGCCAGAAATGGACTAAATACTACCATGACATTATTACTCTTCAGGGCCGCTGAAGAGTACGCAAGAGAAGGAGCCGACAGGAGCACAGATGGGCAAGAAACAGCATGACCCGGACAAAGAGCGCGTTTTCGTTCGCCCGATAACCGGCGCCTACAGCCTCACCGACGAGCTCAAGCGGCTGCGCTCGATGCCGCGCGTCATCAAGGGCAAGGAAACCAAGCTCGACGGCGGCCCGCAGCACTTTTCCCGCCACTACGTCGAGCCGGAGGACGGGCTGTGCCAGACCTTGCACATCCATCTCGAGGAATACGCCCCGGGCGGCACCACCCAGAAGCACGGCCACGTCAACGAAGCCGCCTTCTACATCCTCGACGGCGCCGGCTTCGAGATCCACGACGGCGTGCGCTACGACTGGAAGGCCGGCGACGTCGCCATCGTCCATAACAATTGCGTGCACCAGCACACCAATGCCAGCGCCACCGAGCCGGCCCGCGCGCTCGTCATCAAGACCAAGCCGATGTATCTGTTCATGAACATGCTGTTCCAGCACACCGTGATCAAGCGGCCGAAGACGCCGTCGCCGACGCAGGGCAATTTCGTGCCGCGCGATTACGACGAGGATTTCAATCATCCCGCCGAGAAAGTCGAAGAAGAGGTATAGAACAGATGGCTTGGGACGAATCGCGCGCCTGGCTCGCCGGCGCCGCCAACAAAAAACTTTATCAGGATCTGCTCGAAGACGCGACGACGCGGCCGGCGCGCATGGCGTTGCGCAAGAAGGTCGTGCATCCCGAAGACATGCCGTGGGAAATGGCGCGCCAGGGTTTGTTGAAGCATCTGATGAACGAGCAGATGAACACCCGCATGGAGACGGTCGACGCCTACATGCAGGTGATCCCGCCCGGCAGCCGCTCGGGAAAGCATCGCCATCTCGCCGAAGAATGCCTCTACGTGGTCGAGGGCTACGGCTACGACCTGCACCAGGATTGCGATGTCGAGATCACCGACACCTACGCCTGGAAGCCGCAAGCCGAGATCAAGCGCTACGAATGGGAAGCCGGCGACGTGATCTATGTGCCGCCGTGCACCATCCATCAGCACTTCAACGGCGATCCGGCGCGGCCGGCGCGGCTGATTTCCTGCACCAACCGCATCTACAAAAACTCCGGGCTCAACGATTTGGTGCAGATCGAGGACGCGCCCGAATATGATCCCAACATGGTGCTCACCGCGGAGCTGGTGCGAAAGTATTTGGCGGGCGGGAAGAAGAAGGTCGCCTGAATTACCGCCGCTTCCGGGTAAAACTGTAGAGCAGCGCGCCGACGAGCGCGCCGCCGCAGGCCAGGGCTGCGGCGTCGATCAGGCGGCTGGGGGCCAGAACGGTGATCAGCGCCAGTGCCGCAAGCGCGAGATTGACGACAAAGACGCGGCCGACGATTTCGCGGACCGTAAAGCCGCGATCGGTGGCGCGCTGATAATAGTGCGTGCGGTGCGCCTGCCAGATGCGCTCGCCGCGCGACAGCCGCCGCAGCAAGGTCAGCGTCGCGTCGGCCAAATAATAGAGCGGCAACAGCAGCGCCGCCGCCAGGTGGCCGGCGCCGGCGAGCAGCGCCAGAAGCCAGCCGAGCAAAAGCCCGATCGGCAGGCTGCCGACGTCGCCGAGAAAGAGTTTTGCCGCCGGCCGGTTGAAATAGGCGAAGCCGACCATGGCGCCGCCGAGCGCAAGCGCGACGACGACAGCTTCGGGCGACAGCGCGCCGAGACCGCCGAACGCCACCAGCGCGGCCACGACCGGAATGACTTCGACGACGGTCATCCAATCGATGCCGTCCATGAAGTTGACGAGATTGACGAACCATAGGCCGGCGACGAACAGCAGCACGCGCTCGAGCGAGAACGGCAACGCCGGCACGACGCGCAACCCGTCAGGCAGCGCGTAGATCACGGCGGCGACCGCCAACGCCTGCAAAAACAGCCGCGGCGCGACCGCCAGCGGCCGGATATCATCGGCAACGCCGACCGCCGCCATGACGATCACCGCAGCGAACGCGGTCGCGAGTGAAGTCGTGAACGGCGTACCGAAGCTGACAAGGCCAAAGCCGCTCGCCGCGAGCGTGGCCGCAATCACCGCGATGCCGCCGCCTTGCGGCGTCGGCACGCGGTGCGACGAGCGCGCGTTCGGCTTGGCCAACGCATAGCGCTGCAGCACGGGATGCAGCAGCACGATCAGGCCGACGCAAAGCAGCGCGGACAAACCCGCGACCGCCGCCCCGCGCATCGCCCATAATGCCGTCACTGCCCATTCGCTCCCGTATTCTGGCGCTGATTCTCCGGCCAAGGGTCCGCCGCGGCGCGCCTGTGTGCTTAGCGTCGGCTCCACCGCCGTGCAAATCGTCGTTGCCGGCGCAAGACCGCAGCAATGGCCCATAAAATCTACGCAATTCAATAGCTTACGGCCACATCAACTTATCGCAGCAGCGTCGCGTGGACGCGTCCGACATTTTTTTATCGTCCAAGCCGGTCTATGGTGGCGCCATGAGGGACCTCTTTCGTAATCCGCGCCGGCTGCTGATCGTCGTCCACGACCTGGTTGTCACCGCGGCGGCGATCCTTGCCACGTTCTATTTTCGCTTCGAGGGTGCCGGACTAGCGGCGCGGTTCCATTGGCTTGTGATCATTCTGCCCGGCTATCTGGTCTACGCCGGCGTGGTCTATTGGATTTTCAACCTTTACGTTGCGAAGTGGCGCTTCGCATCGCTGCCGGATCTGTGGAACATCTTCCGCGCGGTGACGGTGCTGGCGCTGTCGCTCTTGGTGCTCGACTACGTTCTGGTGGCGCCGAATTTTTACGGCACGTTCTTCTTCGGCAAGATCACGATCGCGCTGTACTGGGTGCTGCAGATGTTTTTTCTCGGCGGCCCGCGCATCGCCTATCGGCTGTTCCGTCATGCGCGCACCCAGCATCACGCCGAACAACGCGAGGCTACACCCACCCTGATCGCCGGCCGCGCCGCCGACGCCGAGGTCTTGTTGCGCGCCATCGAAAGCGGCGCGGTGACCAAGATCAGGCCGGTCGGAATTCTGTCGCCGTCGCGCGCCGACCAGGGGCAGGCGCTGCGCGGCGTTCCGGTGCGCGGCTATCTTGGCGACCTCGAGCAGACCGTCGCCGCCTTGGCGGCGCAGGACGTCCGCGTTGCGCGGCTGGTGCTGACCGCGACCGCGCTGGCGCCCGAAGTTCATCCCGAAGCCATGCTGATGCTGGCGCGGCGGCTCGGGCTCACGACCAGCCGGCTGCCGTCGCTCGATGCCGGCGACGAAGCGTTGCGCCTCGCTCCGGTCGACGTCGAGGATTTGCTGTTGCGTCCCAGCGTCAAGATCGATTACCGGCGGCTGGAGAACTTCATCAAAGGCAAGACCGTGGTGGTGACCGGCGGCGGCGGCTCGATCGGCGCCGAAATCTGCGATCGGGTCGTCACGTTCGGTGCCGCGCGTCTCTTGATTCTGGAAAACTCCGAATCGGCCCTGCACGGCGTGCTGGATAAACTCGCGGCCAAAAAAGCCGGCGCCACCGCGATCGAGGGCCGCATCGCCGACGTGCGCGATCGCGAGCGCATCTTTCGCCTGATCGCGCGGGCCGAGCCGCAGCTGGTGTTTCATGCCGCAGCGCTCAAGCACGTGCCGATCGTGGAACGCGAATGGGACGAGGGGATCAGGACCAACGTGTTCGGTTCGGTCAACGTCGCCGATGCGGCGGCGGCCGCCGGCGCCGAGGCCATGGTGATGATCTCGACCGATAAAGCGATCGAGCCGGTCTCGGTGCTCGGCGCCACCAAGCGGCTCGCCGAAATGTATTGTCAGGCGCTGGATGCCGCCGCCGCGCGCAGCGCCAACGGCGGCAAGCCGCCGATCCGCATGATCGCCGTGCGCTTCGGCAACGTGCTGGCTTCTAACGGCTCGGTGGTGCCGAAATTCAAGGCACAGATCGAGGCCGGCGGACCGGTCACGGTCACGCACCCCGACATGGTGCGCTATTTCATGACGATCCGCGAGGCTTGCGATCTCGTCATCACCGCGGCGAGTCATGCGCTCGGGCCGAGCCGCGCGGCGGCGTCGGTCTACGTGCTCAACATGGGCCAGCCCATCAGGATCGTCGATCTGGCCGAACGCATGATTCGCCTGAGCGGGCTCGAGCCGGGGCGCGACGTCGACATCGTATTCACCGGCGTCCGGCCCGGCGAACGGCTCAACGAGATCCTGTTCGCGCGCGAAGAGCCCCCCGTCGATATCGGCATCCTCGGCGTGGTCGCGGCAACACCGGTTTGTCCGCCGATCGAGATCGTCGGCGACTGGCTCGACAAACTCAAGCACGGACTGGAGGACAGCGAGCGCGCAGCCATCGACGGCGTGCTGCACGAAGCCGTGCCGGATTTTTCGGCCGCAAAGCACCAGAATTGATCGGCATTCGCGCGCCATTTCGCAGCATCAAGCAGGGCAGGGGGCCTGATGACAAAGGCAGTTCTCGGCATCATCGGCGGCTCGGGCGTTTACGACCTGCCCGGACTGGAGAAGGTTCGCAGCGTCCGCATCAAGAGTCCGTGGGGCGAGCCGTCGGCGGCGCTACGCGTCGGCGAGATCGCCGGCCTGCCGGTCGTCTTTCTGTCGCGCCACGACCAGGGTCATCGGCTGTCGCCTTCGGACATCAACTATCGGGCCAATATCGACGTGCTCAAGCGCGCCGGCGTCACCGATCTGGTTTCGCTGTCGGCGTGCGGCTCGTTCAAGGAAGAGCTGCCGCCCGGCACCTTCGTGCTGATCGATCAATTCGTCGACCGCACCCACAAGCGCGAGAGCTCGTTCTTCGGTAAAGGCTGTGTCGCTCACGTGTCGATGGCGCACCCGGTGTCGCCGCGGCTGCGCATTCATCTCGCCGAAGCGGCCATGGCCGAAGACATCGCCGTGGTGCGCGACGGCACCTATGTGTGCATCGAGGGTCCGCAATTCTCCAGCCTCGCCGAGAGCCTGACCTACAAGAACCTCGGCTATGCGGTGATCGGCATGACCAACATGCCGGAAGCCAAGCTGGCGCGCGAAGCCGAGATCGCCTACGCCACCGTCGCCATGGTGACCGACTTCGACTGCTGGCATCCCGACCACGACGCCGTCACCGTGCAGGACATCATCAAGGTGCTGATCGCCAATGCCGAGAAGGCCAAGCTTCTGGTGGCGCGGCTGGCGCGCGATTTTCCGCGCCAGCACGAGCCGTGCCCGATCGGCTCGGATCGCGCGCTCGACAACGCGCTGATCACGGCGCCGCACGCGCGCGATCCGAAGCTTCTGAAAAAGCTCGACGCCGTGGCTGGCCGGGTTCTCAACGCGGCGCCGCGATCGGCGTCGCGGCGAGTTAAGAAGCGCAACGCCCGCCGCCGAGCGTAAAGCGCATGACAGGAGGAAGCCGTAGTGATCGACGTCGCGACATTAATCGGAGTTGCGAGTTTGTTGCCCGTCAATAAATCGGCTGCTGCAGCGTTGGCGCCGGCCACGTCGGTTGCTGCGGCGTGGGCGCAGGCGTGGGCGCCGTAACGGCGCCGGTCGCGGGATCGAACGGCCAGTATTGCTGGGCGCCGCATTGGTCGGTGACCACCCCGTAGCGCGAATTGACGACGGTGCCGTTGTCGATGAAAAACACATAAGTGCGCCGCAGGCCGCGATCGAGGTAGCGCACGCAGGCGAGCCAGTTCCAGCCGGTTACGGCGTGCACCCGGCGCGGCGGCGAAATCTCGAAATTGCTGTAGCCGGGATAGCCGTTAAAGCCGCGCAGCATGGTGGCGACGACCACGCCATAATTGGCCGGCGCGGCCTCCGGCGCGGCATTTTGCGATACCGCCACGGCGCTGCAGGCGGCGAGCAGCATCGCTGCCGGGACCAGTGCCGCGCTCCGCCACGTTGTCGCCTTCATCCTCGCATTGTCTCGCATTGGCTCGACGCAGAAAAGCGGCCGTAACGGTCGGGCGCGCCTTCCGTTGTCCAGATCAGCCGCGGTGCGCCGGACCAAACAGGACCTTGCTCGGCGGACCGCGGCCTATGTATAGCTGTTAAGGTTTCTGCGCTACGGGCGGTGCCGGGGGATCGATGCCGATGCGGTGGGGCAAGCACGTCGGAATGTTGCGCCGGCTGGCGCCGGTCGCCGCGGTGTTTGCGCTCGGTTTGATGACCGCGGCCTGTTTTCAGCCGCTCTACGGCAATCATACGCTGGCTGCGGGCGACTCGGTTCGCGACAGAATGAGCGCGATCGAGATTGCGCAAATCGCGGCGAAGAATGGGACGCCGGAGGCCCGGCTGGCCGTCTCGCTCCGCAACGCGCTGATGTACGATCTCAACAACGGTGCCGCGCCCGTTGCACCGACGCATCGGCTGACGATCACGCTCAATTCCGCGGCCACAACCGTCATCGTCGATGTGGCGAGCGGAAGACCCGACACCGAGGTCGAGGCCGTTAACGCCACCTTTACCCTGACCGAAATCGCCACGCAGAAAATAGTGCTGAACGCCAGCACGTTCGGCCGGGCGTCGTTCGACATCCCGGGCTCGGCGCAACGCTTCGCCGCGCAACGCGCCTTGCGCAACGCCGAGGACCGCGCGGTGAATTCGGTCGCGGACAACATCCGGAACCGGCTCGCTTCGTTCTTCGTCGCCGGCACTTGACCCCGCGGCGGTCGTTCCACCCCCTTTCCCCACCCTCCGACGCCCAATTACCGACCCTGTGGCAAGGCTGCCGCTTAACCAATTCTTGTGGATGTTCAAGGGGCTTCGTGCCTTGGCAAAGCCACTTTTGCGGCACAGGAAGCGGGCTGGGGGATGCAGTCTCGCCGATCGTCCTGCTGCGCTGGCCCGGACACCGGGGCGGCGTCATCGCGTCTTATTGTGCTGGGAGCACGATTAGTGGCGGAGCTGAGGGGTAGCCGCAGGCTTCAGCGGCGGCGACGGTGCGGTGGTGCGGCGTTCGGTGCCGCGTTGGCCGCCGTCGCGATCGGGCTCGGCCTTGGCTGTGCGCCGGCACGCGCTCAAGTCATGCCCACGCCATTGCTGCACTTCTCCCCCCGACCCAAGCCCCCTGGCGACACCCCTATGCCGCCGGCCAACACGCCGATGCTGGTGCAGGCCGACGAGATGAAATACGACTATTCGAACAACACCGTCTCGGCGGTCGGCCACGTGCAGATTTACTACGGCGGCTCGACGGTGGAAGCCGACCAGGTGATCTACGATCAGAAGACCAAGCGTCTGCGCGCCGAGGGCAACGCCAGGCTGACCGAGCCGAACGGCCGCATCACCTACGGCCAAGTCATCAATCTCACCGACGATTATCGCGACGGCTTCGTCGACTCGCTGCGTCTGGAAACGCCGGACGATACCCGAATGGCCGCGGCGCGGGCCGATCGGTCCCACGGCAATGTCGAGGTGCTGCAGGACGGCGTCTATACCGCCTGCGAGCCGTGCAAGGACGACCCGACGAAGCCGCCGGAATGGCAGATCAAGGCCGCTCGCATCATCCACGATGACGGCGAGAAAATGATTTATTTCGAGAACGCCGCAGTCGATTTCTTCGGCTTGCCGGTGGCGTATTTCCCGTTCCTCTCGACGCCGGATTCCACGGTCAAGCGCAAGAGCGGCTTTCTTTTCCCGTCGATCTCGACGAGCAGCGCGTATGGCGTGGGCGTGTCGACGCCGTATTACTTCAATCTTGCGCCCGACTACGACCTGACCCTCTACCCGACGTTCACGAGCCAGCAAGGCGCGTTGCTGGAGGCGGAATGGAATCAGCGGCTGCTCAACGGCTCCTACAGCATCAGGGCGGCCGGCATCTATCAGCTCGATCCGTCGTTCTTCGCCGGCGAGTACGGAGCGAACTCGGCGCAGACGCAAAACTTCCGCGGCACGGTGTTTACCGCCGGCCAGTTCGACATCACCAATCAATGGGTCTGGGGCTGGACCGGCGTGCTGGTAACCGATCCGACCTTCATCACCGACTACGGCCTCGGCCACTTCAACGGTGCCAATCTCGACCCGTTTCGAACCGGGACCAGCCCGACCTTGGAAGGCGTGTCCCAGCTCTATCTGGCGGGACGCGGCGACCGCAGCTATTTCGACATGCGCACGATCTACTACACGGGCTTCTCCGAGCTCGACCAGCAAGCCCAGCTGCCGATCGTCGCCCCGGTGCTGGATTACTCCCGGACGCTGCCCAATCAGGTGCTCGGCGGCGAGTTGAGCTACAAGTTCAACATCACGAGTCTGTCTCGGGAGCAGGCGAGCTACGATCCGATCAGCCAGGCCGCGGTTAATGACAACATCTGCGCTAACGGCACCGCCGAGACCGCGGACCCGGCGCTGCTCAACAAGAACAATTGCCTGCTGCGCGGTATACCCGGAGTTTACACGCGGGCCTCGGCCGAAGTGGATTGGCGGCGCACCATCGTCACCGACAACGGCCAGATGATCACGCCGTTCATGCAGCTGCGCGGCGACGTCGCCTCCGTCGACGTGGCCAACCAGCCCGGCGTGTCCAACTACATCAACCCCGGCGAAAACGAGCTGGCGCGCTTCATGCCGGCGGTCGGCGTCGAGTATCGCTATCCGTTCATCGACGTCGAGCCGTGGGGGACGCAGACCATCGAGCCGATCGCGCAGCTCATTCTGCGCCCGAACGAGACCGACATCGGCCAGTTCCCCAACGAGGATGCGCAGAGCCTGGTGTTCGACGACACCAACCTGTTTTCCATCGACAAATTCTCCGGCTATGACCGCGTCGAGGGCGGCGGCCGGCTGAACGCCGGCATGCAATACACCGCGCAGTTCAACCAGGCGGGCACGGTCAACGCGCTGTTCGGCCAGTCGTACCAGCTCTACGGGCTGAACTCCTATACGGTCGGCGACATCACCAATACCGGCCTCGACAGCGGCCTCGACAAGCCGATCTCCGATTACGTCGGCCGCGTCTCGTATCAGCCGAACTCGACCTACATGATCCTGGCCCGCGCGCGGTTCGATGAGGCGACGTTCGAGATGGAGCGCTTCGAGGTCGAGACGCGGGCCAATTTCGACCGCTGGGGGTTGAACTTTCTGTACGGCGACTACGCGGCGCAGCCGCAGCTCGGATTCCTGAACCGGCGCGAAGGCTTCCTCGCCGGCAGTTCGTTCAAGGTCACCAGCAACTGGGTGGTGCTGGGCTCGGCCGGCTACGACATCATCGCCAAGCAATTCAACCAGACGCGCCTCGGCGTCGGCTACGTCGACGATTGCTTCATGCTCGCGGTCAATTACATCACCGGCTACGTCTACAACGGCACCAGTAATCCGATTCCCAATACCGGCTTCACCATGCAGTTCAGTCTGCGTACGCTGGGCCCGGACGTCCTTGCGCAAACCGGCTCGTATTAGCGCGCAGCCGGCTTCGGCGGCCAACCGGTACATGCAGCAATCCGCACAACGATCATCGGCGCCTGCGAAAGTGCAATACGTCGCTCATCTGGATTTTGCCTTCGCGCCGTGGGCTTGGCCGTTTGCCGAAAGCCGGCGCGCCGCGATCGCGCAGTTTTTCGACAAGCGCCGTGAAAACAAGCCGGCGCTGTGGAACGGCAAGCTGCTGTTGCTGCGCGATGCGAGCATCGCCGGCGCCACGATGTCGGGTATGTTTTTCGAAACCGACTATGCCGCCATGCTGGCGGCGGTCACCTGGGACGCCATGGGCAATGGGGTCAAATCCTGTTTCCCGGCGGCCGCGGTGCTCAGTGCCGACGGCGGCTTCATTCTCGGCGAGATGGCGGAGCACACGCAAAACGCCGGACAGGTTCTGTTGCCGTGCGGCTCGGTCGAACGCGGCGACGCGAGCGACGGCCGCGTCGACCTGTTCGCGACCTTGCGCCGCGAGCTTTTCGAGGAAACCGGTATCGCCGCCGATAGCCTGCTCGCCAGTGCGGGCTGGTACGCGGTCAGCATTGGGGCGCTGCTGCCGCTCGTCAAAGTGATGCGCGCCGCAGCCCCGGCGGAGCAGTTACGGCAAAGGATTTGCGCAAATTTGGCCGACCAGCAGGACCCCGAATTCTGCAACGTCGTCGTCGTGCGCGAGGCATCGGATCTGGACGAGCGGGTGCCGCACTGGGTGGCCGCCTTTTTGCAGCATTTCTGGGAATCCGGCGGCCGGTCGGCTGCGCCGTCTGGCAGCAGCGCGGCCTGCTAGAGCGGCTGCGCCGGAGAACGGTTCCCGAACGGTGGCGGCATATTGCCCTGCCACAGGGGAGCCGGTATCAAGGCCGCAACGCGGCGGGCGCGGCGCCCGGGTCGGAACGGTGCTCGGCGGGGCATCGACGCTTTGTCGAGCAGACGGGGTCGGGAGGAGCATCGTGGGCGAACTGTTGCAGCGATATTTCGGAACGCTGGAAAGTGCGCTCCGCGACGCCGAGGTGACGGACCTTTCCGGCAAGAGGTTGACGCTCGAAGAAGGCTGCGATTGGGTGCGCCGCATCGCCCACGAGGCTCATGACGCCGGCGATAAGATCATTTTCGTCGGCAACGGCGGCAGCGCCAGCATCGCCAGCCATTTGGCGATCGATTTTTCCAAGAACGGCGGCCTGCGCGCGATGGCATTCAATGACGCGGCGGCGCTCACCTGTCTCGGCAACGATCTCGGCTATGAGAACGTGTTCGCCACCCAGATCGATTTCCATGCCCGTGCCGGGGACTTTTTGATCGCCATATCGAGCTCCGGCCGCTCGCCCAACATTTTGGGCGCGGTGAAGGCCGCGCGCCAGCGCGGCTGCAAGGTGGCGACGTTCTCGGGATTCACCGCGGAAAACGAATTGCGAAAGAGCGGCGACGTCAACTTCTACATTCGCGCCCGCGAATACGGTTTCGTCGAAGTGGCGCATCTGGCGCTGTGCCACGCCGTGCTCGACATCGACATGGGCTGGCGGCCGCCGGCGTGACGCCGCGCGGCGATCGCCCGCTGCCGCAATGGCGCTCGACGATCCGATCGACGACCTTGGCGTGTGGTGCGACACCGGCGCGGCGGATTGGGCGTTCCGCCCGGCGCTGTTTCTCGACCGCGACGGCGTCATCGTCGCCGATACCGGCTATCTCGGCCGCGCCGAAGACGTCCGTCTGCTCGACGGCGCGGCGGGCGCCATCGCGCGCTGCAATGCCTTAAGGATTCCCGTCGTCGTGGTCACCAACCAGTCCGGCATCGCCCGCGGCTTTTACGCGTGGAGCGGGTTCCACGCGGTGCAGGCGGCTTTGTGCGCGGCGCTTGCCGCCGCCGGCGCCCGGGTCGATGCGGTGCTGGCATGCGCCTATCATGCCGACGGAAAAGAGCCGCTGCGCCACCCCGCGCATCCTTGGCGTAAGCCAAATCCGGGCATGATCCTTGCCGCCGCCGAACGCATGAATCTCGACCTGTCGCGGTCATGGATCATCGGCGACAAGGCGGTGGATCTCGCAACCGGCGCGGCTGCCGGCCTTGCCGGCGGCACTTTGGTCGGCTCCGACGGCCCCGCGCGGCGGCAAGCATCGCTGCTCGAAACTGCACGCTATGTCGTGACGGCGGCCGAAAGCTTGGCCGACGCTGTGACCGCGCTCCTTGAATCCGGACGCGGCATAGGCAGCGCCGCCGCGCGATGCTAAAGGTTGGCAGGCTCTGCGCGGGCGTTTCGTTTCATGAATAGACCAAATGGCAAGACCGCATTGATCACCGGCGTGACCGGGCAGGACGGCGCTTATTTGGCCGAGTTTTTGCTCGCCAAGGGCTACCGCGTTCACGGCGTCAAGCGGCGCTCGTCGTCGTTCAACACCGCCCGCGTCGATCATCTCTATCACGACCCGCATGAAGAGGGTGCCGCTTTCGACATGCATTACGGCGATCTCACCGACGCCACGAACGTGATCCGCATCGTGCAGGAGACGCAGCCCGACGAGATTTATAATCTCGCCGCGCAATCGCATGTTTTGGTGTCGTTCGAGACGCCCGAATATACCGCAAACGCCGACGGGCTCGGCACGCTGCGCCTGCTTGAGGCGATCCGCATTCTCGGCCGCGAGCGGCAGACCCGGTTTTATCAGGCCTCGACCTCGGAAATGTTCGGCCTGGTCCAGGAGATTCCGCAGACCGAGCGCACGCCGTTCCGGCCGCGCTCGCCGTACGGCGCGGCCAAACTTTATGCGCATTGGATCACGGTGAATTACCGCGAGGCCTACGGCATGCACGCCTCGACCGGCATTCTGTTCAATCACGAAAGCCCGATCCGCGGCGAAACGTTCGTCACCCGCAAGATCACGCGGGCCGTCGCCGCGATCGAACTCGGCCTGCAGGACCGGTTGTTTCTCGGCAATCTCGACGCCGCGCGCGATTGGGGCCACGCCCGCGATTACGTCGAAGGCATGTGGCTCATGCTGCAGCAACCCGAGCCCGACGATTACGTGCTGGCGACCGGCGAGAGCCACACCGTGCGGGAGATGGCCGAGAAAGCCTTCGCCATGGTCGGGCGTCGCATCGTCTGGCGTGGCAGTGGCGCCGATGAGCACGGCGTCGACGCCGCCGAAGGCCGCGTGCGCATCGAGATCGACAAGCGTTATTTCCGCCCCACCGAAGTCGACGCGCTGCTCGGCGACGCCAGCAAGGCGCGCGCCAAGCTCGGCTGGCGGCACAAGACCACGTTCGACGCGCTGATCAAGGAAATGGTCGAGGCCGATCTGGTCGCGGTGCGGGACGAGCAGAACCGCCGAAACCGCGCCGAATAGGGCTTTCTTGACTTACCGTGGCGGAACAAATCCATTGAGGCGCCGCCCTTCGGCGGCTTAAGGCCGGTCGGCCAAAGCAGAGCGCAGCATGGCTTCTCGCATCGTGCCTTTGATCATGTGCGGCGGCGCCGGCACGCGGCTGTGGCCGGCTTCGCGCGACAACCGGCCCAAGCAGTTCCTGCCGTTGTTCGGCCGCACCTCGACCTTTCAGGAAACCGTCAGGCGCGTCGGCGACCCGGCGCTGTTCGGCCGGCCGATCGTCGTGACCAACAGCCAGTATCGCTTCCAGGTGGCCGAGCAGCTCGCCGCGATCGGCAGCGAAGCCGATATTCTGCTCGAACCGGTGCGCCACGATTCCGGGCCGGCGATCGCGGCCGGCGCCGCTTTCGCCCGCCGCCGTGACGGCGATGTCGTCGTGGCGGCGCTCGCCGCCGATCACGTCATCGACGACGCCGCAGCCTTCGCCAAGGTATGCGCCGCCGCCGCACCCGCTGCTGCCGCCGGTCGGATCGTCACTTTCGGCGTGCGGCCGACGCGGCCCGCGACCGAATACGGCTACATCCGCGCCGGCGCGGCACTTGGCACGGATCTTTTCGCGGTCCAGCAATTCGTCGAAAAGCCGGATGCCGTAACGGCGCAGCTTTATGTCGCCGAAGGCTACTTGTGGAACTCCGGCAATTTTCTGTTTCGCGCCGAACTCCTGCTCGCCGAATATCGCCGCTTCGAGCCCGACAGTGCCGCCGCTGTCACCGAGGCGGTCGAGACGGCGGGGCGCGATCTCGGTTTCGTCACGCTTGCTCATGAAGCGTTTGCGCGCGCCGCGGCGAAATCGATCGATTATGCGGTGATGGAGCGCACCAGCCACGCCGCAGTGATGCCGGTCTCCTACGGCTGGTCCGACGTCGGCTCCTGGCACGCCGTCTGGGAATTGTCGAAGCGCGATGCGGCGGACAATGCCGGACAGGGTTCGACGTACTTTGTCGACGCCAGCGGCTGTTACGCGGTTTCCGACAAGCAGCTCGTTGCGCTCTATGGCGTGGAAGACATGGTGGTGATCGCGACCGCCGATGCCGTTCTGGTGGCGCCGCGCCAGCAATCAGATGCGCTCCGCCACCTCGTCAATAAGCTCAAGGACGTGGCGCCTGCAGTCACCGCGGATCATCTGAAAGTGCACCGCCCGTGGGGTTCCTATCAGTCGCTCGACGACGGCGAGCGCTTCCACGTCAAACGCATCGTGGTCAAGCCGGGCGGGCGATTATCGCTGCAATTGCATCACCACCGCGCCGAGCATTGGGTGGTGGTGCGCGGCACCGCGCGCATCACCATCGGCGACGAGGTCAAGGTGCTGCACGAGAACGAATCGATCTACGTACCGAGCGGTGCGCGGCATCGCCTGGAGAATCCCGGCAAGATCGATCTCGAAGTGATCGAGGTGCAGACGGGTTCGTATCTCGGCGAAGACGACATCGTCCGCTTCGAGGATGATTACCACCGCTCCTGAGCCGCCGCGTGCCTTTTGCCCGCACACTATGCGGGCGCTGATCGGCGCCGGCGACGTCAATCCGCGGTTAACGTTTCGGCTATGTTCCACTGCCTAGCCGCCGTAAGGCTCGGATGCAAAATGTGTCCGCGTTCCGACACGGCGATGGTCGCAAGTCGGCCCGGGCCGTGCTAGGGAAAGATGGGGCTGGTGATTGGCGGGCAGAGGTCCCGTGGGCAAGGGTGAGGGTGTCGGAGTGGCGGGGAACGACAGATTACGGCTGGGCGTCATCGGCGTCGGCGTCATGGGCAGCAACCATGCGCGGGTGCTCTCCGACATGGCCGGCGTCGAGCTGGTCGGCGTTGCCGACCCTGACGCCAAGCAGCGCGCTTTCGTTGCCGACACACTCGGTTGCAACGCCGTCGCCGATGCCGACGCGCTGCTGCGCAGCGGCGTCGATGCCGCGATCATTGCGGCGCCCACGCACCTGCATCATGACATCGCACTGCAATGCGCCAAGGCGGGCGTGCACGTGCTGGTGGAGAAGCCGATCGCTTCCACCATCGAGGAAAGCCGCGCCATTGTCGCTGCGGCGCGCCGCGCCGGCGTCACGCTCATGGTCGGTCATGTCGAGCGCTTCAATCCGGCGGTGCAGTCGATCAAGCGCGCCATCAAGGATCAGGACATCCTGTCGATCGCGATCACCCGGGTCGGGCCGTTTCCGCCGCGCATGTCCAACGTCGGCGTCGTCATCGATCTCGGCGTCCACGACATCGACCTGATCCGCTGGTTCACCGAATCCGAGATCGTGGAAATTCAGCCGCAAATGTCAAGCGCGGTGGCCGAGCGCGAAGACATCGCGCTGCTGCAGTTCCGCACCGCCTCCGGCGTGCTCGCCCACATCAACACCAACTGGCTCACGCCTTTCAAGGCGCGCAACATTCATGTCGCGACGCGCGACAAGTATCTGATCGCAGATCTTTTGACCTTGCAGGTCACCGAGTGCTTCGGCTTCCAGCCGGACGGCAGCTACTCGATGCGGCACCTGTCGGTCGGCTATGCCGAGCCGTTGCGCTCGGAGCTCGTTGCTTTCGTCGATGCGGTGAAGAGCGGCGAGCGTCCGGCCGTCACCGGCGAGGAAGCCGTTGCCAGCCTCGAAATTGCGATCCGCTGCCTCGATGCGCGGGCGCCGGCAGCCGCGGCGGCGCGCAAGGGGCCGCGGCGCGTCGCCGGCTGAACGCAAGCGATGAATCAACACGCCCGCGTCGACGACAGGCCGATTCCGTTCATCGACGTCGCCGCGCAACGCCGCCGGCTCGGCGGCGTCATCGACGACGCGATCGCCCGCGTGCTGGCGCACTGCCAGTTCATTCAGGGGCCGGAGGTGCGCGCGCTCGAAGCCGAGCTCGCTGCGTTTTGCGGCGCGCGCCATGTGATCGGCTGTGCGAGCGGCACCGACGCGCTGCTCCTGGTGCTGATGGCGTGGGGCATCGGCCCCGGCGATGCGGTGATCTGCCCGAATTTCACGTTCTGCGCGACCGCCGAAATGGTGGCGCTCCTTGGCGCCACGCCGGTGTTCGCCGATGTGCAGGCCAAGACGTTCAATCTCGATCCCCACAGCTTGCAGCGTGCGGTCGCCACCGCGAAGCGGCTTGGGCTCAAGCCGCGCGCGGTCATCCCGGTCGATCTGTTCGGCCTGCCGGCGGACCACGACGCCATTGCCGCGGTAGCCGCGGAGCATGGCCTGGCCGTGCTCGACGACGCCGCGCAGGCACTCGGCGCGGCGTATCGCGGGCGCAAGCTCGGCGCACTCGCGACCGCGACCGCCACCAGCTTCTTTCCGGCAAAGCCGCTCGGCTGCTACGGCGACGGCGGCGCGGTTTTCACCGACGACGATGCGCTGGCCGCGCGCATCAAGAGTTTGCGCGTCCACGGCGAAGGCGTCGACAAATACGACGCGGCGCGCATCGGCATTACCGGCCGGCTCGATTCGATCCAGGCCGCAGTGCTCTTGGAGAAACTGAAAATCTTTGCCGACGAACTCGCCGCCCGCGATCGCGTCGCGGCGCGCTACAGCGCTGGCCTTGCGGACGTCGCCAGGGTGCCGCGGGTCGGCAACGAATCGACCTCGGTCTGGGCGCAATACACGATCCGGCTCGAGCCCGGGCGGCGCGCTGCGCTCGCGGCGGCACTGAAAGGCGAGGGCATCCCGACCGCGATCTATTACGCCAAGCCACTGCATCGCCAGCAGGCTTATTCTCGTTTTCCGCTCGTCGATGGCGGAACCCCGGTGACCGAGCGGCTATGCGACGAAGTGATCAGCCTGCCGATGCACGCGTATCTGGAACCACCGGTGCAGGATCGCATCATCGACGCAGTCCGGCGCGCGCTGTCTGACTAACGCTCTGATCCACCTCGCCCGGCGGGTGCAGGTGAGCTACTAAAGGCGCATGATCGGCAAAATCCTCACCGTCGGCGGCTATACGCTGTTATCCCGGCTCACCGGCTTCTTCCGCGACATCATGCTCGCGGCGATCCTCGGCGCCGGGCCGGTCGCCGACGCGTTTTTTGTCGCCTTCCGGCTGCCGAACCATTTCCGCGCCATCTTTGCCGAGGGCGCGTTCAACGCCGCGTTCATTCCGGCATACGCGCGCATCCGCACCCAGGGCGGGGCGGAAGCCGCGCAAAAATTCGGCGACCGCATCTTTACGCTGTTGTTTGCTTCGCAGGTCGTCTTGCTCGCTCTTGCGCTCGTGTTCACGCCGCAGGTCATCGAAATCCTGGCGCCGGGATTTTCGCGCGAGCCGCAGCAGTTTGCGCTCGCCGTGTCGCTGACGCGCATCACGTTCCCATATCTGCTGCTCATTACGCTCGTGACGCTGTGGGGCGGCATTCTCAACGCGCTGCACCGCTTTGCCGCGGCATCCGCGGCGCCGATCCTGCTCAACCTCGCCATGATCGCCACCTTGGCGCTGGCCGCATATTTCCCCGGCGCCGGCTATGCGGCGGCCTGGGGCGTGCTGATCTCCGGCGTGCTGCAGGCGCTGCTGGTCGGCGGCGATACGCTGCGCAACGGTGTCATGACCTCGTTTCGCGCGTTGCGCCTCGACGGCGACGTGCGGCGGTTCTTCAAGGCGCTCGTTCCGGCGACAATCGGCTCGGCCGGCACCCAGCTGGCGCTGTTCGCCGATACGATCATCGCCAGCTTCCTGTCGGCCGGCGCCATCTCGGCGTTGTATTACGCCGACCGCATCGACCAGCTGCCGATCGGTGTCATCGGCATCGCGGTCGGCACGGTGCTGCTGCCGGAGATGACGCATCGGCTCGCCACCGGCGACGAGGCCGGCGCGCGCTCGGCGCAAAACCGCGCCATCGAGTTCGCGCTGTTGCTCGGCGTGCCGTGCATCGTGGCGTTTCTGGCGGTGCCCGATCTGATCATGCGCGGCCTGTTCGTGCGCGGCAAATTCACAACGGGCGACGCGCATGCCGCGGCGATGACCCTGATGGCCTACACCATCGGGCTCATTCCGTTCGTGCTGATCCGCAGCGTGGTGGCGCCGTTTCTCGCCCGCGGCGATACCGCGACGCCGGTCAAGGCGGCGCTGACCGGCACAGCGGTCAACATCGTGCTCAAGCTCGTGCTGATGGGACCGTTGGCGCAGGTCGGGCTCGCGCTCGCCACCTCGATCGGGGCATGGATCAATTTCCTGCTGGTGCTGTGGCTCGCCGGGCGCGCCGGGTTCATCGCCGCCGACGCGGAGCTGAAAGCCTCGCTGGGCAAATTGGCGCTAGCCGGCATCGCGCTTGCCGCCGCGCTGCTGGTCGCTGCGCCGCTCGCGACGTCATGGTTGGGGTCATTGCCACGCTTGCGCGACGTGTCGGAACTGCTCGCCGTTGCGCTGGTCGGCGGCCTCGTCTACGGCGTGCTGATTCTGATCCTGTTTGGACGGCGCTGGCTTGCGCTGTTGCGTGGCGGCGGCGGGAACGGACGGGACGCCGCCGTTGCCTAGTTGGTCAAGTCTTCGCGGCGTCGCGTGCAACCGCGTTGCTGTCGGCGATAACGCGCCGTTCCAGCGGAAAGATCTGCCAGCCGAGCTTTTCGACGACGAGGCCCCAAATGCCCTTCGGCGTCGCCAGCATGATGGTAATCGCCACGGCGCCGAGCATCAGAAGATAAAATGTGCCGAGGTCGGCGAGCGTTTGGCGCAGCGCGAAGAACACGATGGTGCCGATGATCGGTCCTTCGATGCGGCCGATGCCGCCGATCACGGTGATGAAGATCACGAATGCGGTCCAGTCGTTGACCGAAAACGCCGCATCCGGCGAGATGCGCAGCCGCTGCAAAAAGATGAAGGCGCCGATCATCGCGGTGGCGCCGGCGGTGACGATGTAGACCAGAATTTTGGTGCGCCGCACGTCGATGCCGTTGCAGGTCGCCGCCAGCTCGCTGTCGCGGATCGCCTTGAGCGCCAGGCCGTAGCGTGAGCGCAGCAGCAGCACGATCAGGAGCAGCACTGCGACGACGAGCGCGAGCGCGACCCAATATTCGACGAAGTCGCGCAGCTGCCGGCTCGGCGCGATGGCGATGATCAGCGCGGCCGGCAGGCTCGTGCCGGAACCGCCGCCGAGCACGGAGACTTGCGACGCAGTGAGGCGAAACACCTCGGCGACGATCCATGTGCCGATGGCGAAGTAGTGGCCGCGCAGCCGAAACACCAGCCCGGCGACCGGCACCGCGACCGCGGCCGAGATGATGCCGGCGAGCGGAATTGCGGCAAGCGGCGGCAGGCCGGCGAGGATCGCGAAAGCAAACAAAATATAGGCGCCGAGCCCGACGTAAGCTTGCTGGCCGACCGAGACGAGGCCGGCGTAGCCGGCGAGCAGATTCCACAAGCTCGCCAGCGCCACGTAGGAGTACATCTCCGAAAGCAGCTGGAGGTCGTCGCGGCCGCCCCAAGCCGGCGCGGCGGCGAGCGTGACGAAGCCCACGGCGCACAGCGCCATGCCGGCGCGGCTCGAGCGGCTGGCGAAGGTGACGCGCGTGCTCATGCACGGCCTTTGGCGAACAAACCTTCCGGCCGCACCGCGAGGATCGCGAGAAACGCGATGTGGCCGGCGAGGATTTGCCAGCCCGGATTGATGTGAGCGCCGATCGCCTGCGCGACGCCAAGCACGAGCCCGCCCGCCAATGTGCCCCACAGACTGCCGAGCCCGCCGATGATCACCGCCTCGAAGCCGAAGATCAGCCGCGCCGGCCCGATCGACGGATCGAAATCGGCGCGGATCGCCAGAAACACGCCGGCGATGGCCACGACGGCAAGCGACAGCGCCATGGCGAGCGCGAAGACGTGGCGGTTGTCGAGCCCCATCAGCTGCGCCACTTCCGGGCTGTCGGCGGTGGCGCGAAAGGCGCGGCCGAGCGCGGTGCGATAGAACACGAATTGCAGCGCCGCGATCACCGCAACCGCGACGGCGAATTGCAGCAGCGGCAGCAAGCCGACGTAGACGCCTTCGAACAGCCGCACCGTCGCCACTTCGATGGCGCCGGCCTGCAGCTTGCGGTCGTCGGCGGTGAACAGCGCCAACAGGCCGTTCTGAATGATGACCGACAGCCCGAACGTGACCAAAAGCGGCGGCAACAAATCCTCGCCCAAAGTGCGATTGAGAATGAGCCGCTGCAGCGCGTAACCGATCGCTGCCATCAGCGGCACCACGATGAGGAGCGAAACCAGCGGGCCGATGCCGAGCGTCTGGGTCGCCACCAGCGCCAGATAGGCGGCGAGCACGATCAGATCGCCGTGCGCGATGTTGACGAGCCGCATGACGCCGAAGATCAGCGACAGCCCGGCAGCGAACATGGCGTATAGCCCGCCGACCAGCACGCCCTGCAGGATGACGTTGATCCAGTCGGTCATGCGCTCAGCCCGTCGTCCTCGCGAAAGCAGGGACCCATAACCACAGTCGGCAAAAAATGATCTCGACACCGGGGTTACGGGTCCCGGCTCGCGCTCGCTCCGCTCGCTTGGCCGGGACGACGTGCGAAAAGCGGCTCAATGTCACGCCCCGAAATACGCGGCCGCGATGGTCTCGCGCGTCAAATCCTTGGCGGCGCCGGCGAGCGCCACGCGGCCCTCCTGCAGGCAATAGACGCGCTGCACCGCCTTGAGCGCCTGCACCACGTCCTGCTCGACCAGAACCAGCGAAATGCCGGCGGCGAGAATCGCCGGCAGCCGCACGTAGATGTCGCGCACCACGATCGGAGCGAGCCCGAGGCTGATCTCGTCGCACAGCAACAGTTTCGGATTGGCCATCAGCCCGCGAGCAATCGCGACCATTTGTTGCTGACCGCCGGAGAGCGTCGTGCTCGGCATGGTGCGGCGCTCGCCCAGCACCGGAAACAGCTCGTAGATGCTGGACAGATTCCATGGGCCCGGCCGGTTGAGCTGTCCGCCGATCAACAGATTCTCTTCGACGCTCAGCGACGGAAATAACCCGCGCCCCTCCGGCACCAGCGCGATGCCGCGCGCCGCGACGGCGTGAGCCGGCAGGCCGCCGATCGGTTCGCCGGCAAACGTGATGGCATCCGGGCGCGAGGGCAGCAGGCCGGCAATGCTTTTGAGGAGCGTGCTCTTGCCGGCGCCATTGGCGCCGATCACCGCGACTGCCTCGCCGGCGCGCACCTGCATCGACAGGCCGAACAGCGCTTGGAAGTCGCCATAGAATGCGTCGAGGTCGCGCACCGCAAGGAGCGGCGCGAGCTGCGGCGGTGCTGGCTCAGACATCGGTCTCCATGCCCATGTAGATTTCGGCGACGGCGGGGCTGCGGATCACCGCATGCGGCTCGCCGTCGGCGATGAAGGCGCCGTTGTGCAGGACGACCAGGCGGTCGACACTGGCGAGCAGCGCGTGCACCACGTGCTCGATCCAGATGATGGAGACGCCGCCGCGCCTGATCTCGGCGATGAGGCTCACCAAAGTCTGGCACTCGCGCTCGGTCAGGCCGCCGGCCACTTCATCAAGCAAGAGAACGCGCGGCTCGGTCGCAAGCGCGCGGGCGAGTTCGAGCCGCTTGCGGTCGAGCAGCGTCAGGCTGCCGGCCAGGCGATTGGCTTTGTCGGCGAGACCGCAGCGCGCCAGAATGTCCATGCAGGCGCCGTAGACGTCGCGCTCGCGGCGGCGCGCGCCGAATGCGGCAGCGACCACCAGATTCTCGAACACGCTCATGCCCGAGAACGGCAGCGGGATCTGAAACGAGCGGCCGATGCCCATGCGGCAGCGCTGCGCCGGCGGCGCCCGCGTGATGTCGCGGCCGCCATAGAGCACGCGCCCGCCGTCCGGGACGACGTTGCCGCTGACGATGCCGAACAACGTGGTCTTGCCGGCGCCGTTCGGCCCGATGATGCCAAGCGCCTCGCCTGCGCCGAGCGCAAGGTCGATCGCGTCGGCCACCACGATCGCGCCGAAGCGCTTGCTCACTTTATCGAGCGTCAGGATCGGTGCGGGCATGGCAGTCGGAAGTTATGCCGGATTCAGCAAATTGTCATTGCGAGGAGCGAAGCGACGAAGCAATCCAGGCCGGCGCTGCCGCACTTGCTTCGCTTCGCTCGCAATGACGATAGCGTACTGGCTTAAGACAACAATTCCAGCTTGCCGCCGACCGGAATTTCCGGCGCGGATTTATTCTCGGTGATGACGAGATCGAAGGCGCCGGCCTTGCGCTGCCATTGGCCGGCGACCAGCGGCGTCTTGGTCACGTTCTTCACCGGCTGACCGGTCCAGCGCACCGGGCCGACCATCGAGTGATAATCGGTGGCGACGATGGCATCGAGGATCGCCTTCGGATCGATGCTCTTGGTGCGCTTGAGGATGTCGATCGCCACCTCGAACAGCGCGTGCTGGTAGCCGATCGGCTGCGTCCACGGCCGTTTGGTCGCGCTCGTATAGGCGTCGGTGAGTTGCTTGGCGCTCTGTCCGGTGAGGCCGGATTTGAACGGGAACGTCGGCGTCCACCAGATTTCGCTGGTGAGTCCGTTGCCGCGGGCACCGAGCGAATTGACGACCGATGGAAACAGCAGCGCCTTGCCGATGGTGACGACCTTGGGATGAAAGCCCTGCTGCGCCGCCTGCGACCAGAACGTGGCGAAATCCGGCGGGATCATGTTGCCGACCACGATCTCGGCGCCCGCGCTCTTGAACGCCGAAATCTGCGAGGTGAAATCGTTGTTCATCACCTGATAGCGGCCGGGATCGTGCAGCTGATAGCCGGCCTTGATCAGCGCCGGCGGCAGGCCGCGCTGCGGATCGCCCCAGGCATTGCCGTCGGCGTCGTTGGGAAACAGGCCGCCGACGATCTTGTTGGTCGGCGCGGCGTCCCACATCGGCAGATAGGCCGCGATGACGTCTTCCAGGCCCCAGAAGAAGTGATAGGTCCAGGTGAAGCCCTTTGCCGGATTGCCGTTGCGGCCGAAGAAGTAGGGTTGCCACGGGCAATTGGTGGTGACGCACGGCACCTCGTTGACTTCGGCTTGGTCGGCGACCGGATTGGTGGTGTCGGGCGCGGCCTGGGCGAGGATGAGGTCGACCTTGTCGCGCAGGATCAGTTCGGATGCGACCTCGGAAGCCCGCGTGCTGGTCGACTGGCTGTCCTTGGCGACGATTTGCACCGGATAGGTCTTGCCGCCGACTTTGAGGCCCGGCTGCAGAATCTTGTTCACCTGATCGATGATGAAGGGATCGGCTTCGCCGAAGCCGGCGAGCGGTCCGGTGCGCGGGCTGACGATGCCGATTTTGATCGTCTTCGATTGGGCGTTCGCCGGAATGACGCGCAGCACCGCCGGCGCCGCGAGGGCGCCGAATCCGGCTTTGACCAGAGCGCGCCGGTCCACGCCACCGGGCCTAATGTTGCGTAAGTCATTGCGATCGCTGCCGCTCATGCCGTCCTCCCGTCGAAAATTGGCGAAGCCACCGTGCGTGTGATGCTGTCTCGAGGGCACGTCTGGCCGCTCACAGTAAGGCCCGGCAACTTAGCAAACGCGCAGGGTGTTACAAACGCGCCCGTGGCGCGGATCGACCATCGCTGCGTCGCGCGGAGCGGCTCCGACCAGGGCTATTGCAATCCCCTGACCTGCAAAAGCGTTGCCCGGCACGCCCTCGAAGCGCCCGCGTGACAGATTTGTGACACAACCACAAGGAGCGTCAAATATACGCACGCGGCGGGCAGCGACGCTTAACGCGATGTCAACGCTAGTGATTGACTTAATACCGGCATGACGACCTTGCCTCATCCGCCTGGTCTCGGCCGAAAGGCTGCCTGGTCCCTAGCAGCGCTCCTCCTCCTCGGCGCAGCCGGGTCGATCATCGGCACCGCCCCGGCCGCCGAATTGATGCCGAGCCCTTGGCAGGAGATTGTGCCGAAGACCGGACCGAAGAGCTGGCACAGCAAGTACGCGCGGCCCCACGCCATACCGTTCCCGAAAGACGATCCCTACTCGCCGGCCAAGCTTGCGCTTGGCCACATGCTGTTCTTCGATCCCATTCTATCCGGCGCGCAAGTCCGTTCATGCTCCAGCTGCCACGATCCGGGCCTGTCATGGGCCGACGGCCGGCGTCGCGCCATCGGCGAGAAGCAAGAGGTGCTGCCGTTGCGGACGCCAACCTTGCTCGACGTGGCGTGGACGCCGAGGCTCGGCTGGGACGGCCACTTCCGCGATTTGGAATCCGTCGCCATGGGGCCGATCACCGCGGCCAACAACATGGACCTTGCCGAAGACAAAATGATCGGACGCCTTGCCGCCATTCCGGGCTACGTCGAGGCGTTTCATGCCGCGTTCGGCGCTGGCGCGGTTACCGAGCGCAAGGTCGAGATGGCGCTCGCCACCTTCGAGCGATCGATCGTCTCCGGGCAGGCGCCGTTCGACCGCTGGATCAACGGCAACGAAACCGCGATCAGCGCCGCCGCGAAGCGCGGCTTCGCCTTGTTCAACGGCAAGGCGCATTGCGCCGTCTGCCACAGCGGCTGGGCTTTCACCGACACGTCGTTTCATGACATTGGCACTGCACGCGGCAACGACATCGGCCGCGGCCAGCTGTTTCCCAATTCGGTGGCCTTGCGGTATGCATTCAAGACGCCGACATTGCGCGACGTGGCGCGGCGCGCGCCCTACATGCACGACGGATCGGTGCCGACGCTGGAGGCCGTGATCGACCTTTACGACCGCGGCGGCATCGCGCGCCCGAGCCGCGATCCAAACATTGAGCCGCTTGGGCTGAGTGCCGACGAAAAGACCGATCTCATCGCCTTTCTGCAGACGCTCACCGAGCGAGGTAAGGCGGTCGCGATACCAAATCTGCCGCGCTGACGCCGGTCGCGATCGCGACGCTCACATCATCACGGGCAGCGCCCAGCCGACGAGCGCGAAGCCGGCCAGCAGCATGATGCCGGCGGCGGTCTGGACCGCTTCTGCGCGGGCAGGCGACCATTTCGCCAAAAACGAGCCGGCCATCCCGGCCATCACGCCAAGCACGCCTGCAGCACCAAGCATCGCGGCCTCCAAGGTTCGTCGCGCCGCAGTCACGGCGCGCCGGTACCCTTAGCTGCGACAGCTTGCGGATCGCTGAGGGCTTTCCTTAAAATTGTATCGATTCGGTCACCTCAGGGCAGATGTTAACCAAGACTTTACCGAAGGTTGCGGAACTCCTAACACCTGTGGTAAAGAAAAGATGAAGTGGGCCAGGGAGCTGTGCTGGGCGACGCATCTGGCTTGTGAGCTTGTGATGAGGAGGCCCGGGTATGTGCCGGCTGGCCAAGCGGATGCGGTTTGCCGCCGCAGTCCCGCTCGCGCTGTTTGTTAATGCGTTGCTCGCCCAATCGGCGAGCGCCCACGTCAAATGGTTTTGCGCCTATGACGTGGCCGGGCAGCCCGTCGGTCTGGAAAACGTCCTCTGTCCTGATTTCGAAGTGCTCACCGGGGTTTCCATCCTGGCACTGATGACCGGCGGCCTGTTCGAAGGCACGCCGGTCGGCATGGCAATGTTGGGGGCGCTCGATCTCGCCACTGCTTGGATCCGAAACAACGTCGAGATCATTGCGCGCGCCGTTTGCGCCGCCTTCTTCATCGCCATCTGGGCGATCGGCGGCATCCTGCTGACACCGGAGCTAAAGACCGATTCGACTTTTGTCGGCTTCATCCAGCTCGGCATCGCTGCCGGCATGCTGTCGCGCCGCACCATGCCGCTCTCGGCGCTCGGCGTGTTCGTGCTCTATGGCATCGCGGTCCACGACTATGGTCTGTTCCATCTGCTCGACTATCCGGTGTTCCTCGGCTTCGCCACGTTTCTTGCCCTGACCGGCTTGCAGACCAAGTCGTTGTACGGCGCGCGCCCGATCGACATCCTGCGCTGGACCGCCGGCATCACGCTGATGTGGGCTTCGATCGAGAAATGGGCTTATCCGGACTGGTCGTATCCGCTTTTCATCGTGCATCCGACCATGTCGCTCGGCTTCACGCCGGACTTTTACATGCGCGCCGCCGGTGCGGTCGAGTTCGCCCTGGCGTTTTCCTTGATCTGGACGCCGCTGGTGCGCCGGATCGGAGCGATCATGCTCGCGGCGATGTTCATAAGCGCATGCTTCCCGTTCGGCAAAATCGACATGATCGGCCACTCGCTCATCATTGTGGCGCTGTTCGCGATCATCGCCGACGACGCACGCGCAGCGGTGACCTGGCGGCGGTCCTGGCTGATCCCTTTCGCCTACGCTTCGTCGCTGGTGCTGTTTCTCGGCGCCTACTATTTCGCCCACATGGCGCTGTACGGTACGAGCGTCCTCTAGCGCCGCGCTAGTGGACGTGCACCACGAGCAGCATTTTCGGGTGAATGGCGCATAGCACGTTGAAATCGCCGCTCGCCGGAAACGTGACAGGAGTGACGCTGCCCGGCTGCTGATCCCCCGAATCGAATGAGAACTTCGGGGAGTCCACGTAGGCATGGTGCAGCAGGTCGCCGTCGTCGTTGACGATCCGTATGGTGTCGCCGCGTGTGATCGTGATCTCGCCGGGATGAAATTCTTGGCCCTTCTGCGAGACGGTATTCTGCGGCAGCGCCCATACCATCCACGACGCGAGCGAGACCAAGGCACCGGCAAGGAAGGCGGTCGCGACCGAACGGCGCGCTCGCGACAACTCAGCTGTCAAGTTCATGATGGCCTCGTCGGACGGATCCGCGGTTGCGCTGCCGACCTGATTGGCGGCGCGGCCGCAACCTCCAGCAGCGTGACGCTGCGCGGTTAAGACGCCGTTAAGGAACCTCAGAAGATTGGACCAGCCGCTGCGTTGGCCTTAACGGGCTCCAGTGTAAAGCCGACTGCTATCGGGGTGGTACACGGCAGTCTGGTATGTATGGTCGATTGATCCGGGGCATCGGGAGCTTGCTACGGTGCGGGCGGCGCGGCGTTTCCTGGGCGCCGTCGCTGCGCACGATTCGCGGCCGTATCCTGATCGCCTTTCTTGTCATGAGCGTCATCACCGCGGCGCTGGGCGCCTACGCGACGCTCGGCGTCCGCGAGGCCGGCGTCCTGGTCAGCAAGACGTTCGACGAGTCGTTGATGTCGATCAACTATGCGCGCGCGGCGGCCGCCGATTTCGCCGCGATGCGCGCGGCGTTTGCGCGACGCTGGATCGATGCCGCTCCGGAGGTCAGGGCCAAGCTCGACCGCGATATCGACGCGCTCAACAAGTCCCTGCTGCAGGACATCGCGATTGCCGAACAGCGCGCCCAGTCGGTCCGCGCCACCCGCGCGGCGGAAAACGTCAAGCGCGCGGTGGCCGAGTGGAACGGCGTGCGCAACCGCCTGCTCGACGGCACCAAGGCCGAAGTGAATTGGTCGACGCTCGACCGTTATGCCGCCAAGGTCGACGAGCAGATCGATCTGCTGGTGAATTACACCGCAGGGGACGGATTTCTGTATCGCGAGGGCGCCCGCGCCGAAGTCGCGCGCAGCATCCGGCTGAGCATCGCTGGCATCGCGCTGGCGCTGTTCCTCTCCGCGCTGGTGGCGTGGGCCTTGGCGCGGCGGATCGTCGGGCCGGTCGCGGTCGCCTCCAAGGTCGCCGAATTGATCGCCGCCGGCGAACTCAACGTCGCCGTTCCGGCCGGCGGCGGCGACGAACTCGGCGCGCTCCTCGCCGCAATGGGCACGATGCGCGACAATATCAAAGCGATGATGGAGCGCGAGGTGGCGCAACGCCGCTCCGCCCAGGCGCTGCTTGCCGACGCGCTCGAGCATTCGCAGGAAGGCGTCGTCGTCGTCGACGCCGACGACACCGTCGTGCTCGTCAATGCCCAGGCGGCCGATCTGTTGGGCATTTCACCCGATCTGCTGCGGCCCGGCGTGCCGCTGTCGCAATTGCACCCGGCGTTGCAACAGGCGGTCGACGCCGGCCAGGTGCTGATGGAGCGCAGCGGCGATTTGCAGGCGACCGGCGAAGCGCTGATGAGCAACGGCCGCTGGCTGCGCGTCAGCCGCAGCCCGACGCGCGATCAGGGCTTTATCGTGCTGTGCAGCGACATCAGCCGGTTGAAGACGCAGGAGCGCAGCCTGCTCGAGCGCAAGGCGCAACTCGATCTCGCCTTGAACAACATGGCCCACGGCCTGTGCATGTTCGATGTCAACCGTAAGCTGATCATCAGCAATCAGCGCTATGCCGACATGTACGGCGTGCCCGCCGAACTGACACGGCCGGATACGCCGCTGCAGGCCATACTGCAGTATTTGATCGACAGCAAAACGTTCGCGGAGAGTACGGAGGAGACGTTCGCCGAGATCAATTCCAGCACGCCGGGTGATTCGTTCCGCATCGTCAAGCCCCTGAGCGACGGTCGACTGGTGGCGATCTCCCATCAAAGCACCGCCGACGGCGGCTGGGTCGCCATTCACGAGGACATCACCGAGCGGCAGCGCGCGGAAGCGCATATCGCCTATCTGGCGCGGCACGACCAGCTGACCGATCTGCCCAATCGCGTGTTCTTCCGCGAGGAGCTGGACAACAGCATGCGCCGGCTGCGTCGCGGTGAAAAGTTCGCAATTCTGTGCCTGGATCTCGATCGCTTCAAAAGCGTCAACGATTCGCTGGGCCACTCGGTCGGCGACAAGCTGCTCCGCGCCGTCGCCGGCCGGCTGGCGGGCTGCGTCGACGACGGCGATTTCGTCGCCCGGCTCGGCGGCGACGAGTTCGCGGTGATCGAATCCAACGTGACGCGGCCTGAGGAAAGCGGGGTGCTGGCCGGCCGCATCATCGAACGGCTGGCCGCGCCCTATGAGATCGAGGGCCAGCAGCTCAACGTCGGCGTCAGCATCGGGATCGCGATCGCGCCGGCCGACGGCAAGGACGCCGACCAACTGCTCAAGAACGCCGATCTGGCGATGTACCGCGCCAAGGCGGACGGCCGCGGCTCCTATTGCTTCTTCGAGGCGGAGATGGACGCCCGCATCCAGGCGCGCCGCGCGCTCGAGACGGAGCTGCGCAGTGCGCTCAACGAGGGCCAGCTTCAGCTTTATTATCAGCCGCTGGTCAACGCCGCGTCCGGCAAGGTGCAGTGTTTCGAGGCGTTGCTGCGTTGGTTCCACCCGCGGCTCGGCGCCGTGCCGCCCAGCGAATTCGTGCCGCTGGCCGAGGAGTCCGGGCTGATCGGTCCGCTCGGCCAATGGGTGCTGCGTTCGGCCTGCGCGGAAGCCGCGAAATGGCCGGAGCAATTCCGCCTCGCCGTCAACCTGTCGCCGATCCAGTTCAAGAACGCCAATCTGGTCAACGTGATCATCGGCTCGCTTGCGGCCTCGGGCATGCCGGCGTCGCGGCTCGAACTGGAGATCACCGAATCGCTGCTGCTCGAAGCCGATCCGAAGAACATCGCGGTGCTGCATGAGCTGCGAACGCTCGGCGTCCATATCGTGATGGACGATTTCGGCACCGGCTTCTCGTCGCTCAATTATCTGCGCAGCTTCCCGTTCGACAAGATCAAGATCGACCGGTCGTTCGTCAACGATATCGGCAACGGCGGCGAGTCGATCGCCATCATCAAGGCGATCATCGATCTGGCGCGCGCGCTCAACATCGCGGTGGTCGCCGAGGGTGTCGAGACCGAGGATCAGCTCAGGCGCCTGGTCGCCGAAGGCTGCACCGAAATGCAGGGCTATTATTTCAGCAGGCCGGCGCCGATCGAGAGTTTCGAGAAGATCGTGTACGAGCGCAACGGCCGCATCGAGCTGGCGGCGTAGCACTCAGGAAACGGTCAGAGAAGGCCGTTGCGATCGACGGCGCGAACCGATCAGCCCAAGTTTGATTGAGTTGGCCCGTGCATTTCACCGCTCTTTACGCGCGCCCCGCCTCAGCTTCCAGCATCTTGTTGAGGATGCGCTTATAGCGCACCGGCCCGACGTCGACGGCGAGCATGATCGGGTCGAGCGGCGTCGGCGCCGCTTCGATGACGCGCTGCTGCGCTTCGATCACTGGCGCGTCCTGCTCGGCGAAGGCGAAGCGGCGCATCCTGGCGATTTTCTCCTGCAGATCGCGGTTGAGCGCCGCGTCGGTGGTCAGCACGCCAAAGCGCACGGCGGTGAAGTGATAGAGCGTCGAGCGCGGGTTCTCCGGGGTAAGCATGTGAATCGCGGTGTAGCCGGTGCCGCTCTCCGGCGACGCGCCCATCTTGCAGATGCCGGTAAGGAGCCGCAGCGTCGACGGCGCCATCCAGCGCATCTTGGTGAACTTGTCGACGCGCGGCGGATGGTCGGGCCAGAACTGCGCGAACATGCCGGGCGGTGCCGAATTGGTGGCGTGGCGGCCGACCACCACGTCGTCGCCGTCCTGCTCGACGGTGATTTCCGATTCAACGGTGTCGGCGTTGCCCAAAATGCCTTCGTGCAGATACGAGGTGTGGCTGAGGTCGAGCAGGTTGTCGATGATCAGCTGATAGTTGGCGCGGATGGTGATGCTGTCGCGCTTGGTGGTGTAAATCTCCGGCACGTTGTCGAGCACGGCGAAGTCCGGCACCTTGGCTTCGTCAGCCGGCGCCGCGCCCATCCACAGCCACACCGCCTTGTGCTTCTCGATCACCGGATAGCTCTTCACCCGCGCCCGCGATGGGATGATCTTGGTGCCGTGCGGATTGCGCACGCAGGCGCCGCTGCCGTCGAATTCGAGGCCGTGATAGGCGCATTGGATGCGGTCGCCGCCGACCACCTTGCCCATGGAGAGCGGCGCGAAGCGGTGCGCGCAGCGGTCTTCGATCGCCGCCACCGAGCCGTCGGCGCGGCGATAGAGCGCGACCGGCTCGTCCATGATGGTGCGGGCGACGACTTGGCCGTCGGCAATGTCGTCCGACCACGCCGCCACGTACCAGGCATTGCGCAAATAGCGGCCGCTGATCAGCTCCTGGTGCGGTTGGCCATTGCCTCGTTCGAACTGCTGCGGCTGCATAGTCATCTCCATCGTCATTGCGAGCGAAGCGAAGCAATCCAGTCCAGCGGCGCCGTTCTGGATTGCTTCGTCGCTTCGCTCCTCGCAATGACGCTGCACTGAATCCGCGTGATTATCACTCAATGCTGATCTTGGCGAATTTGATGACCTTGGCCCATTTCTCGGTGGCCTCAGCGATCAGCCGGCCGAACTGGGCCGGCGTCATCGGCTCCGGCTCGATGCCGAGGCCTACCAGGCGCTCGTGCATGGCAGGCTCGGCGATGACGGCGTTGATGTCCTTGTTCAGCGTATCGATGATTGCGGCAGGGGTGTTGCGCGGCGCGCCGACGCCGAGCCAGCCGCTACCCTCGTAGCCCGGTACGAAATCGCCGAGCGCCGGAATGTCCGGCAGCACGTCCATGCGCTTGGCGCTGGTCACGCCCAGCCCCCGCAGCTTGCCGGCGCGCAAATAGCCGATCGCCGGCGCGAGCGCCACGAACGCCATCTGCACCTGCCCTGCCAAAAGGTCTGGCATGTAATTGGTCCGGTACGGCACGTGGGTGAGGTCGACGCCGGCCAGCATTTTGAACAATTCGCCGGCGAGGTGCGGCGCAGTGCCGATGCCGGCCGAGGCCATGTTGATCTTGCCGGGATTGGCTTTGGCATAGGCGATCAATTCGGCGGCCGTCTTTGCCGGAAACGAGGGCGTTGCCGCCATGACAAACGGCGTGTAGCCGATGAAGGCGACCGGCGCGATGTCGCGGACGAAGTTGAACGAAAGCTTCGGATAGAGCGCGGCGTTGACCGCGTTTCCCGAAATCGCCGCCAACAGCGTGTAGCCGTCCGGCGGCGCCCGCACCACGAACTCGGCGCCGATATTGCCGCCGGCGCCGGGCCGGTTCTCGACCACGACGGACTGGCCGAGCCGTTGCGACAGCGGCGGAGCGATCAGTCTGGCGGCGACATCGGGCGCAAGGCCGGGCGACAGGTCGACGATGATTTGCACGGTCCGCGACGGATAAGCCTGCGCCATTGCCGATTTCGGCAGGGCCGATAAGGCCGCGGCGCCGGCCAAGTGCAAAAAGCTTCGACGAGGATAGTGCATCGCGAACCTCCCTCGGTGGCTCCACCATTATGACATAATCGTTGATCGATGCGCGCTGCGCCCCTATCCTGCGGCGCAAAGCCATATGGAGGACCGCAAATGATGAACGCCAAGGTGACCGGCGTACGCAGCATCGAGCTCGGCGTGCGCAATCTGCGGCAATCGGCCGACTTTTATACCAAGGCCTGGGCGCTCGAAGAGGTCTGTGCCGACGGCGACGGCATTCATCTGCGCGCTACCGGCGGCGATCACCATGTGCTCACCATCCGCGAGCGGCCGAAGCCGAACCTGCTCGGCGTGCACTTCGCCGCGCCCGACCGCGCCACGGTCGATGCGCTCGCCGCCAAGGCGAAATCCTACGGTGTGACGGTGACGAGCGAGCCGGCGCCACTGCCGGCCGTCGCCGGCGGCGGCTATGGCTTCCGCTTCGAGACGCCCGAGGGTCTGCCGATGAGCATCGCATCGGATACCATGCAGCACCCCGACGTCGCGCTGGACCGCTCGCGGCCGACCAAGATCAGTCACGTCGTGCTCAACAGCGGCAATGCCGCCAAGCAGATGCCGTTCTTCATCGACGTGCTCGGCTTCAAGCACTCCGACAGCACGCACTACATGGATTTTCTGCGCTGCTGCTCCGACCATCACAGCATCGCGCTCGTCCGCGCCAACGGCCCGTCGCTCAACCACGTCGCCTATGAAGTGCCCAATATCGACGGCCTGATGCGCGGCAGCGGCCGGGTCAAGCGCAACGGCTTCGACATCGAGTGGGGCGTCGGCCGCCATGGGCCGGGCAACAACGTGTTCTCCTATTTCATCGAGCCGGACGGCTTCGTCGCCGAGTACACCACCGAGCTCGATCAGATCGACGAAGCCACTCACGTTCCCCAGGATGCCAAGTACTGGGAGAAGATGGTGCCGACGCGCGGCGACCGCTGGGGCACCGCCGGCCCGCCGTCGAACCGCATGCAATTCGCCATGTCGGGCGGCATCTATCTCGGCGAACAGCCGCCCGAAGGCGTGCGCTGCGAGGACATCATCGGGCGCAAGCTCGGCTAGCGTCGTTGTGCGTTCTTCGTGGATTAAGTCTGCTCGCAGGCTTCGCATTCTCACCTCGTCACCACCGGGCTTGACCCGGTGGTCCATGCTGAATCGTTTCAAGCAAAGCCCGACGGCGAACTGTTAGAAGCGACCCCGGTGCATGGATTGCCGGGTCAGGGGCACCCCGCCGCGCAAGCGCGGCGGGGACCCCACGCCCGGCAATGACGACGCAGAGGGGCATTCTCGCGACGCGTCTTTTTGCGCCCGAGCTTTGCCACGGCACGGCACGACAGCGTTTGCCTCCAAATAAAAAAGGGGAGGCGGAGCGCCGAGAGGCGCGTAGTCAACCTCCGCACCGGCGCTTCGGATGAGCACATCCGAACCCGCTAGCCAGTGCGGCGCGCGCCACGAATGTTTCGCGTTACCGCGGACATCCGCTTGCGGGCGCGCTCGCCTTTCGGCGCTCCGTCGCGGCACTCGCCAGGCTGTTACCCCTGGCTCAGCTTCGGGCTGCGCTTCCCGGTAATTTGGAGCAGCTTGCGCTACGCCAAACCCCTTTATTAGCGAGCTCCTCGCGCACCGGCCGTAGTGCCGGAGAGGCAGGGTCCGAAGCCGCCCGAGAGCGGGGTACGAACCCGCGCGCAGGCACCGCATCCCGCTCCGCTTCAGGGATCGTCTCGAGAAGCGTCCCCTCCGAATGCATTGCAAGCCACACGGCCGGACCAGCTTCTAAAGCGGTAAACGTCAGGGTTGCTGAGTTGTTTGGCCTCGCCATCTGCGTGCGACGCAGTCACTAAGCCGACTTAGCTCGCCGGGTTGAGCCCGCTGCCCGCTCTCTTCCCGGCGCGTTGCGTGCGGCGTCAAAACGCTAACTTGGAGAAAGCAAATGGCTAAGGTTCGCCCCTATCACACCAAGTCCCTCGAAGAGGCACCGGAACATCGAAACGTGTACCACGACCACGACAATTGCCCTGACGGCAGACGTATAAAACCCAAAAACGTTGAGTACCGCACTGACGGAAGGCCGCGCTGCAAAGAGTGCATTAAGCTCGGCTAATCGATCGAGCGTGGCGTGGGCAAAGGCGAAAAGGGCCGTGCCCACGTACGATTACTGCATAAGACTGAATAAAGCGAAAATGCCGGCGCAATCTAAGAAATCATTGAAGCGACCAAAGAACAGAGGAGGCGCCTAATGCTAGGCATCCAGTGGACGCGAAGGCGGCAGCTATTCCTAAAACGCGAGTTATCATCAGAGCGTTCGGTAGAGGCGGATCTTGTCTGCCTGCCAACGTTTCGTTTGCCGAAGAAAAATAATGGCGAGCAGCATATTGCAAATTGAACCACCCAATTACCGCAGATAGCAGAGCAAAGAAAAACACCTAAAGCAAAGAAAACGAGAGCGATCTTATGCGCACGGGCCTCGTCTTTTTGAAAGAGGCCGGCTATAGCTCCAGAGTTTAGCAGCAGCAACGTTGATAATAGCCATCTCGCGTATTGACCGGCGAGATCGAATGTGACCTTAAAACTCTCGCGATGAGCAATGTGCCGTTCATCGGTATTCATTGATTGTCAGCGGAGCTTGCATTCGTTTGGACGCGGGACCGGAGCGGGACGTCGCAGCCGAGCTGTATTTGCACCACGGCACACAGCAAGAGATCATTGCGGGGCTGGTTGATGCGCTCGCCGGGGCGCGCGCTCAGCTAGGCCGCGGTCGCTTAAAGTAGTTGATGCTGTAACGAATGCTGGCACTTCCGCCGCCGAGGTCGATTGTCGTGTTCCAATAGCCATTACTGGGAACCGGGATGCGAGCCGGCAACATCCGATAAAAGCCACCGTGGTAGTGATGCCCGCCGCCGCTCCGAAAGCTGCTGAAATCTGAGTCATCCATCACTCGCACATTGCACTGATGCGAGCAATTGACGATTACAACGTCGCCTGCGTGAAGATACTCCCTCGCGTGAATAAAATCAGACATAACAGCCTCCGTTTCGTCTTGCGACGAACGAGCACCGCTCGGCCCAGAAAATCGAATCAGCTAGGAAGATCGCACAACTGAATCCTGTTCCCGCGCGGCGCTCATTCCATCGCGAGATTGATTCGGCCGGGCCTTCACCCCCGGACCAAATCCTATTTGTAGCTGATTCGATCCGACGACTAAACCCCGCGATGAATATTGGATTCGCCGTACCCGTCCCTATGTGTAGCAGTGACCAGCCTAGGGAGTCGGGCAATGAGCCTTTTCGTTCGGCAAATTTCCTACGCCCGCCAGTCGGGCGATCAGTACCGTCCGTTCTGGCGTATCGATTTCGAGCTCAACGGGGAACGGCAATACCGGGACATACCAGCGCAGAATGTCATCGATGCAAAACAGGCGCTTTGCCGCGACCTGGGCATTCCGTTTAGCTGGCCGTGATCTGCGCTGGCTAATCAATTCGCGTGCGCTTCTTGCACCAGCGCAGGAAGCGCGCCGCGTCCCGGCGCGCCGCACATTTTCGTTCTTTTTGTTCTTGCGACATGCTTGCGACGAGCCGCTACTTCATCCGCACGCCGGGCTTGTCGCCGTTGGTGAACTCGACGCCGGCTTTTTCCAGGGCGTGTTGGATGGCCTCGACGGTGCGCGGTTTCAAAGGCTCGCCTGCTTCAAGGCGCGAGACGGTAGCCGTCGCGACCTTGGCCATGGTCGCAAGGTCACGGACCCCAAGGCGGAGCGCGGCGCGCGCCATTCTGCACTGAGCGGAATTGATCACAGCGTGCTATTTCTATATTGGCGTTATAATTCTGGTGCCCTAAATTAGTACCATGTGATCAATACCGGATTCGCCGGAGTTTCACCATGCCTGCGCGAGGCAAGCGTGCCGGGAAAGCTGTGCGCCCGCCCAAAGCGGCAGCGTCGCGGCTGGTGGCGCTCTGCCTCGACATGGAAGAGGTCCTCAACGAGGCGGTGGATGCGGCGCGCGCCACGCACCTCGTCGGCCATGGCTTGCGCGATTTCGTCAACGAACCCGAGGCCCGCGCGGTCGCCGCGAGTGCCTGGACCACATGCCAGAAAGTCGAAGCGCTCAGGCGCGCGTGGAATGACGTGTTCAAGGCCGCGGCGCTGGCTGCCTCGTAGGCTGACAAGAACGCGACGCTGTAGCACGAACGGGTTGAGCGCAGCGAAACCGCTGGGCAGCGTTGTGGCTCGATGACGGCGCTCGCAGGAGTCAACCGTCCGACGACCTGTGGTCCCGCACAAGCTCTCGAACGAAGGAGAGCGCGCGGCCCTCAAAGGCGCTATCCATCCCGCTCGCACGGATACGCTGCTCGATAACGTCGCGATCGAGCGGTCGCGCGGCATGAAATGCCTTGACGTAATCGCGATCCTTTTCGTCAAGCCGCGCAAGCTTGGAGACGACGATATCCTCCGGTGAAGGTGCAATCGCCCTCACGACTCGCCCATCGGGCATCGCAACGTTGCGGACGATTGCGCGGCGCCGCCAATCCGTCGGCAATTTTGCCGTTGTGTCGTCTACGCCATCAATGAAGAAACCGTGTGTTCTGTGAAACTGCGATCCTTCGCCGAACAATGCGTTGATGTGCTCCGACGCCTCAGGCGCTACATCAGGATGCTTGGCCTTCTCGCTGACCTCCCATATTCTCGCGTTTGCCGGAAACGCGTCGATTTCCGCAGAGCCTGTCAACGCCGGCGGTGCGTCAGGCCAGCCAGCCAAGATCGCCTGACTGCCGATTACGAAGACGGTGTCCGTCTGGAATTCTGTGGCTATGGCGCGGACAGTGCGTTCGAGGTCTGCAAGCGTACGCCTCAGCCCTGACGAACTCATCGCGCGGCTGCAGGTGGTGCGTGCCGGGCGGACGCGCCGCCGCTCGCGATGCGCTTCGCGGCTCTCCAGATCCGGCGCCGGAGCTCCTCGTTCGTGAAATCGACGCCTTCGGCGATCACGAAGGGTGACGACAGCCGCAGACGCTTGGCTTCGTCACCGCGATCCACAAGGAACGTAGCGATCTCTCTGGGGGAACGACGGAGAATGATTTCCCACTCACGCACGAACGGCCGATCCGAAAACCGGATCGCGATCTTTGCCAGCGATTGTCGTGCCTGTTCGACCAGAGACGGATCGCGCAGGAGCCGTCGCGCAATCAGCCGATGCATGATCAGCTTCGCGGTGTCGTTCACCGTCTCCTGATTGACCGAGACGCTCATCCCGGATCCTCCGAGCGATAATGTAGTCTTAGCTGCGAAAGACTTAAAGTCTGTTATTACCGCCGTCTCGTGCTCGCCGAGCACAAGACACAGCCGCCGAAGTGCCCGGCACAGATACGCCGCGACTGGCGCCTTTATCCGCGCTAACAATCATTGCATCAAAAACACGCCTTGCCGCGCTGCGCTATCCGCCCTACCCCCTACGCGCTGGCCGCCTCGTAGGCCGACAAGAACGCGACGCTTTGGCGCGGAGGATGGGTTGGCCGCTGTGGCCGGCACGCCAATGGCTGAGTGCGTAAGACCGAATGAAGCTATTTCTCGGGAGGTAAGATCTCCTGAATGCATACCTGATCGATGAGGTGCTCGCGCCGTATATCGATCAGATGCGCTCTCTTCTCGTCGTTTGTCAGATTTGCTCCAATTCCTTGGGTCATAGCCAACACGATCGAGCCGTCAGGCATATCCAGCCAATACGATCGGCGAACGAGCTTATTCGACGCATCACGCGCGAACGGACTGTCAGGTTCGACGCTGAGGTCGGGTTCGAAGAAGCCGGGCATGGGCGCTTACCGTAGGGGTTGATTTCGAATTATCCCAACATCACTGCATCACAAACACGCCCTTGCCGGCGGTTTGTTGGTCGAACACCGCATAAGCCGCTTCCGCCTGGTCGAGCCGCCAGCGCTGGGTGAACAGACGATCGACTGCGATGTTCTGCTCGGCGACGAAGCGCGGAAGCTGGCGCAACGGCCGGATTGCGGCAGCTGTCCTACAGATTGAAAAGCTGCTCCGCATTGCCGTGCGCGATGCGCACCCGGTCGGCGGTGCTGACCGGGATGCGGTCCAAAAACGAACGCGCCTCCGCCATCGATCCGTAGGGATGGTCGCACGAGAACATGATCCGCTCGACGCCGACTTCGAGCAGCAGGTCGAGGAACGTCGCCGTGAAATTAAAGCCCGCAAAGGTGTAGTGGACGTTTTCGCGAAGATAAGCGGCGAGCGGGCGATCGAGCTTGGTCATCTGCATCGGCAGGTTCCGGTTGAGCCGCTCCAGCATGAAGGGGACCCCTTCGCCGAGGTGCCCGACCACGACTTGCAGCTTGGGATAGCGGTCGAACACCCCGCCGAGAATCATGCGAATGAGATGAACCCCGGTCTCGATGTGCCAGCCCCAGCCGGCCGCTTCGAACATCCCGCTCACGGGCGGGGAAAAGCCGCCGTACAGCACGTCGGCGACCGGCTTGGCCGGGACGGTGGGATGCAGATAGATCGGGACATTGAGGGCTTCGGCCCGCTCGAGGATCGGCCAGAAAAATTTGTCGTCGAGATAGCGGCCACGCGAATGGCCGTTGATGAGCGTGCCCTTGAAGCCCTGCTGGCGGACCCTGCGATCGAGCTCATCGGCCGCTTGCTCAGGGGCCGCGACCGGCAAGGCGGCAAACGCTGCAAACCGCTTTGGGTTCTTCTTCACGACGTCGACAACGAAATCGTTCGACTCGCGCGCGATCGCCACCTGTTCCGCCACGTCGGCTTGTTCGACCCCGGGAGAATTCAGCGACAGCACCTGCACGTCGATGCCGGCGGCATCCATCTCGGCAATGCGCCCGTCGCCGACGTCCTGAAGCTGATCGAGTATCCTTGTGCTGCGCCCGCCGTTGCGAAATCGTTCAATGAAGTCGCGGCCCGGTCCGGCAAACCATCCCGGGCTCGCGAAATGCTCTTCAAGGGTGATGGTTCGCAATTTCTCCGTGGCCTGCGGTACATCGCTTCCGGTCGGGCGATTGCCTTGCGCAACCGTCATTGTCGGCATCGTTGTCGAAGCAGCGCCGACAGACGCGGCGTAGATGAAATCGCGGCGATTCATGAGCGTTCCCCGGGTTCAAAGAGCAGCGCGCGCGGTGGCCGCGGCCCAGGCGATCTTAAGCGGCCTCAATCGCTTTGGACAACTGTGCCGGCCATCAGTGCATCACGAACACGCCCTTGCCGGCGGTCTGGCGGTCGAACACCGCATAGGCCTCCTCGGCCTGGTCGAGCCGCCAGCGGTGGGTGAATAGGCGATCGACCGCGATGTTCTGCTCGCCGACGAAGCGCGCGCAGTCGGCCTGCACCGACGTGGAAAACGTCCACGAGCCGATGATGGTCAGCTGCTTGCGCAGCATGTCGGGGCTGACGTCGAGCGTGACGTTGCCGCCTTCGCCGACGAAGCAGGTCGTGCCCCAGGCGCGCGTACTGTGCACGGCAACGAGGCGTCCGGCCGCCGCGCCCGAGGTGTCGAGCGCAAAATCGGCGCCGGCGCCGTGGGTCAGCGTCTTGATCGCGGCGACCGCGTCGTCGCGGGCCGGATCGATCAGCGCGTCGGCGCCGAATTCCTTGGCGCGTTCGAGCCGCTCCGCGCTCACGTCGAGCGCGATGACGCGTGCGCCCATGGCGGCAGCGAGCTGCGTTGCCGACAGCCCGACCGGCCCCTGGCCGACGATGGCGATGGTGTCGCCGCCGGCGAGCCGCAGCCGGCGCAACGCCTGATAGGCGGTGCCGGTGCCGCAGGAAATCGCCGCGCCGGTGGCGAAGTCGAGCGCGTCGGGCAGCGCCACCAAGGTCGACGCCGGCACCTTCATGTAGGGCGCGTGCGCGCCGTGGCCGGTGACGCCGTACACCGTGCTGCCCTCGACACACATCTGCGACCAGCCGGTCCGGCAATGCGCACACGTGCCGCAGCCGGCATAATGGTGCACCATGACGCGGGCGCCGAGGCGCGCGGTGCGCGGATCAACGGCGCTGCCGATGGCCGCCACGATGCCGCACGGCTCATGCCCGGCGATGACCGGGCCGCTGACCTTGCCGAGCCCGAGCGAGCCGGTCTCGCCGCTGGCGCGGTAGAATCGCAGATCACTGCCGCACATGCCGGACGCCTTGATCTCGAGCACCACGTCGGTCGGACCCGGTGTCGGATCGGCAAACTCCATCAGCTGCAATTTGCGGCCGCCTAAAAACGTTACGCCGCGCACGGTTTTCGCTCCACTTCGTAGCCTGGGTGAGCCTATGCTAAAGAACCTGCCGTGTCCGACCAAGCGGGCAGCCGCGTATGAATGACGTCTCCCATCCGCCCTTCATCGGCCGCTCCCTGACGCGCCGCGAGGATAAGCGCCTGCTCACCGGGCGCGGCCAATTCATCGCCGATTTCGAGCTGCCGCACATGCTGCATGCGGTGTTCGTGCGCAGCCCGCTGGCGCATGCGCGGATCCGGGCGATCGACGTGTCGCAGGCGCTGGCTGCGCCGGACGTGCTTTATGCGCTGACCGGTCCCGAGCTGGTGCGGGAATTGCCACCGGTGCCGGATACGCAGCTGGCGCTGCCGAGCAAATGGACCGCTCTGGTGCAGCACAAATTCATCAATCCGCAGCAGCCGCTGCTCGCCTACGACAAGGTGCGCCATGTCGGCGAGGCGGTGGCGGTGATCGTGGCGAAGGACCGCGCCGCGGCGGAAGATGCTGCGCAATTGGTGGCGCTCGATCTCGATCCGCTGCCCGCAGTGCTCGATCCCGAAGCGGCACTCGCACCCGGCGCTACCATCGTGCACGACCGTTTCGGTACCAATCTCATCGGCGGCTTCACGATCGGCAAGGGCGACGCCGCGGCCGCGCTTGCTCGCGCGCCGCGCCGGCTCAAGCGCCGTTTTCAGCATCATCGCTATGCGGCAATGCCGATGGAATGCCGCGGCGTCGCCGCCCTATACGAGCCACGCACCGACGCGGTGACGATCTGGTCGTCGACCCAGGTCGTGCATTGGGTGCGCCGCGAGGCTGCCGCGGTGCTGAAGCTGCCCGAAGCGCGCGTGCGGGCCGTCGCGCTCGATGTCGGCGGCGGTTTTGGCGTCAAGGGTCACGTCTATCCGGAGGATTTGCTGATCCCGTATCTGGCGCGGCGCCTGGCACGGCCGGTGCGCTGGATCGAGGACCGCCGCGAGCATCTTATTTGCTCATGCCATTCGCGCGACCAGATCCACGACGTCGAAGTCGGCTTCGACGACGACGGGCGCATTGTGGCGCTGCGCGACAGTTATTTGGTCGATACCGGCGCCTGGAATCCGATCGGCGCCGGCGTGGTCTACAACACCGCGGTGCACGTGCCCGGCCCCTACAAGATCGCGGCGCTCGCCTTCGACGCCCGTATCGCCGCGACCAACAAAACACCGAACGCGCCGTATCGCGGCGCCGGCCGGCCGGAAGCCTCCTTCGCCATGGAGCGCACCATCGATCTCGTCGCCGGCGAATTGGGCCTCGATCCCGCCGAAGTGCGCCGCCGCAACATGATCCGCGCCGACGAGATGCCGTACGCCATGGGCATGCCGTATCGCGACGGCCAGCCCATCGTCTACGACGGCGGCGATTATCCGGCGGCGCTCGACAAGGCGCTCGGCGCCATCGGCGGACTAGCAGCGTTTCGCGAGCGCCAGCGCGCGGCGCGGCAGAACGGCCGGCACCTCGGACTCGGCCTCGGCTGCTACGTCGAGGGCACCGGCGTCGGGCCGTTCGAGAGCGCCATCGTGCGCATCGAGCCGTCGGGAAAGATTTTCGTCTCCTCCGGCGCCTGCCCGCAAGGGCAGGGCATGGAGACCATCTTCGCCCAGGTGGTCGCCGACGCCTGGCAGGTCAGCCCCGACGACGTGGTGCTCACCCTCGCCGATACCGCCGGCATCGCGATCGGCTTCGGCACTATGGCCAGCCGCACCACCGTCACCTTGTCGGCGGCGATCCACGGTGCCAGCGCCAAGCTGCGGGACAAGGTGTTCGCCATCGCCGCCAATGTGTTGGAATGCGGCGTCGGCGATCTCGAGCTGCGCCGCGGTCAAGTCGGCATCGTCGGCGTGCCGGGTGCCGAAGTTTCGCTCGCCAGGGTGGCACAAGCGGCGCGGCCGGGCTGGGATAACGGCCGGCCGGCCGGCGTCGATGCCGGGCTCGAGGAGACTTTTTATTTCGAGCCGCCGACGGTGACGTGGTCCTATGCGGCGCATGCCGCCGTGGTCGCGGTCGATGTCGAGACCGGCGCGGTCAGTGTCGAGAATTACGCTGTCGCACACGATTGCGGCGTAGTGGTCAATCCGATGCTGGTCGAGGGCCAGATCGTCGGCGGCACGGTGCAAGGCATCGGCGGCGCGCTGTTCGAGAAGGTGACGTTCGATGCCGGCGGCCAACCGCTGACCACGACGCTCGCCGAATATCTGCTGCCGACCGCGGCCGACGTGCCGCGCGTGGCGCTTGCACATCAGCATTCGCCGTCGCCGCTCAATCCATTCGGCGTCAAGGGCGTCGGCGAAGGCGGCCCGATCGCGCCGCCGGCCGCGATCGCCAACGCCATCGCCGATGCGCTGCGCCCGTTGCGCGTCGAGTTCAACGCCACGCCGATTGCGCCGCACGAGGTCGTCGCGGCGGTGCGTGCTGTCTCCGCCGGCCGCAGCGATTAGTGTGCTTTCTTTATGCACCGCCGCGCCATGGCCGGCGCGCAGTGTGGCGTATGTGAATGATTCTTACCCTGTCATCATAGACGCGATAGAAAATTTTGAACGGATAGCGGATCAGCGACACCACGCGTAAGCCGGGCCGTTGCTGGACCTCAGACGCGCCGAGTGGCTCTCTGCTGAGGTGGTCTGCGACCGCTCGGATTCGAGCTTCAAGGGCCTCGGCGACTCGGTCACCGAATGCGCGGCGGCTATCGGCGGAAATTTTATGAAGGTCGGCAACGGCGCGCCGGGAGTATTCGACCTTCATGCGCGGCGGAACGTACGGAACGCCGCTTCGACCTCGTCGTCGCTCGCGACGCCGCTGCGCTCTGCCTCATCGATCGCGGCAAGTTCTTCCGGTGTGGCGTGATACACCCCGGTTCGCCGCGCTTCGATTGCGCGCGCGTATTCGGCAAGCTCTTCCTGGTCCTCCGGGGGCCAGGATTCGACCTGCTCAAGCAGCCTTTTCGTGCTCGGGCTCATGGCCTCGATATAGCATATGGCGTCGGATTTGCTAAGATTGCTCAACCCTGAGGTCCTTCTGGTGCCACTCAGCTGGGAACCCTCCCATGACCTCCTTCACCATCACGCCGCTCACCGCTCATACCGGCGCCGAGGTGGTCGGCTTGGATTTCTCAGAGCCGATCGACCAGGAGACCCGCGCTGCGCTGAATCGGGCCTTTGTTGCGCATCACGTGCTGGTCATGCGCGACCAGCATTTTTCGCCCGACGCGTTCAAGGCCGCGGTGCAGCTGTTCGGCGAATTGCAGCCGCACGACAAGAAGGAGCACCACGTACCCGGCCACCCCGACGTGTCATACGTCTCGAACGACGAGTTCGTGAACGGCCGGCGCATCATTCCCGGCGAGACGTTTCACACCGATCACTCCAATCACCCGCGGCCGCCCAAGGCGACCACCCTGTTCGCGGTCGAGCTGCCGTCGCGCGGCGGCGACACCCAGTATGTCAACATGCACGACGCCTTCGACGATCTGCCTGACGACACCAGGCGACGGATCAAAGGGCTCAAGGCCGTGCATGCCTATCTGAGCAAATATAGCCCACGCCCGCTCGGCTATCTGAGCGAGGAGAGCCGCCGCAATCTGCCGCCGCCCGGCGTGCATCCGCTGGTGCGTACCCACCCGGAGAACGGCCGCAAGGCGCTGTTCCTCAATCCGGTGCGCATGGAGTCCATTGTCGGCATGGATGACGACGACGCGCTCAAGCTGATCGACGAGCTGATGCAGCACGCGACGCAGAAGAAATACGAATACCGTCACCAATGGCGCCACGGCGACTGGGTGCTGTGGGACAACCGCAGCGTCATGCACCAGGCCAATCCGGACTACGACATGAACGAGCGGCGGTATCTGTATCGCTTGATGCTTAAGGGCGAAGTGCCGGCGTGAACTCTGACGCGTCAGTGCGACCAAACAAAGAAGTGCTAAGCGCGCGCCGCGGGCGCCGCCTGCACGCGCTTGAGGCTGCGTTCGACGCTCAGGCCGAACCACGGGCGCAGATACGTGCCGAGGATGCTGCCGGCGAACGCCGCGGCGAGCCAGACCCAGCCGTGCAGGCTGGATGAGGAAATGCCGCTGAAATACGCGCCGATATTGCAGCCATAGGCAAGCCGCGCGCCGTAGCCGAGCAAAAAGCCGCCGAGCACCGCGGCAACGAGCGAGCGGCCCTCGACCTTCCAGCTCGGATGGAATTTGCCCGCAAGCCCCGATGCCAACAGCGCGCCCAAAATGATGCCGAAATCCATCACCGAGGTGATGTCGGCGAACACGCTGTCGTGCAGCGCCTTGGCGCGCTCGGCGCCCTGCCAATAGCCCCATGAGGCGACGTCGACGCCAAGCGCGGCAAAAATCTTCGAGCCCCACAGCGCGAACGCCGACGTGATGCCCCACGGCCGGCCGGCGAGATAGAGCGTGGCGAAATTGCCGAGCGCGAGCGCAATCGCACCGGCGACGAGCGGCCACGGGCCGTGCAGGAAGCGCGTCCAGCCGCGCCGGTCGGTGTCAACGCCGCCTCGCAGCTTGCCGTGGCGGCGCCGCTCGACCCACGCAGTAAAGGCAGCAATCGCGGCAAATCCGAGGAGGCTCACCGCCAGGGCCGGGGCCCAGCCCCACGACGCGATCAGCGACACCTTGCCGATATTGGGCTGCGCCGACCACCATGGCAGATGCCAGGCGCCGAACGCCGAGCCGATGATGAAGAACGCAAGCGTCGCCAGCATGCGGGTGTTGCCGCCGCCGACGGTGTAGAGCGTGCCGGAGGCGCACCCGCCGCCGAGCTGCATGCCGAGCCCGAACATAAAAGCGCCGACCAGGAGCGAGACGCCGACCGCACCGTATTCGCCGTGCACCGGCTGGCCGAACAGCGTGCCGTGGCCGAGCGCCGGGAAGAACAAAATCGCCGCCGCGGCGAGCATCACCATCTGGGCGCGCAAGCCGGCGCCGCGGCCATTGGCGATGAATACGCGCCACGCCGAGGTGAAGCCGAACAGCGCGTGATAGAGCGCGACGCCGAGGGCGCCGCCGACCAGAAACAGCGCGCCCTGCCGCCACGAATAAGCATGGTCGAGCGCCAGCGCGCCGGCCACCAGAACGGCGGATGCCGCCAGCACCACCCACGAATTGATGGGCGGCGCGGCACCGCGCTCGCTCGCCAACAGCCGGGCGTCAACGGAAAGGTCGGTCATGTTTTTGGACTTTCACGGTTTTTACAAGCGGGCCAGCAAAATATGTCCCGCCGGGCCGAGTTCCAAGCCGCGCTCGTTTCGTAGTTGGAGGCAATGCAACCGAAATATTCTCTTCCGGAACACCGCCGGAGAAATGTGTTCCGCGCGGCTTATGGGTCGCGGCTAGGCCGCTCGTCGCCGCTCCTGCGGGACGAGCGCCAGCCTTAACAGCTCGGTGCCGCGCAGCACTTCAAGCGTCACTTCGCGGCCGATCGTATCGCCGGTGAGCGTGCGCACGAGATCGTCGGCGCCGGAGATGGTGGCGCCGTCGAGCCGCACGATGATGTCGCCCGGCCGCAACCCGGCGCGGCCGGCGGCGCTGTCCGGCTCGACCGTGGCGGCGATCACGGCGCGGTCCTGAGCGAGGCCCGCGGCATGGCGCAGCCGCCGCGGCACGGCGATCTGCTGCGCGGCGATGCCGATGAAGGCACGGCGCACCCGGCCGTGGCGGACCAATTCGCCGAGCACGAAGTTCGCCGTATTAGCGGCGACCGCGAAGCAGATGCCTTGCGCGCCCATGATCACCGCGGTGTTGATGCCGACGACTTCGCCGTGCGAGGACACCAGCGGACCGCCGGAATTGCCCGGATTGAGCGCCGCGTCGGTTTGGATAACGTCGTCGATCAGCCGGCCGTTGCGCGAGCGCAAGGAGCGGCCGAGCGCCGACACCACGCCGGTCGTCACCGTGGATTCGAAGCCGAGCGGATTGCCGATGGCGATGACGAGCTGGCCGCGTTTGAGTCGCTTCGAATCGCCGAGCGGCGCCGCCGGCAATGTCACCGACTCGTCGACGCGCAGCAGCGCCAGATCGGTGTCGGGATCGTCGCCGACGAGGCGTGCCCGCAGCTCCTGGCCGTCCGGCGTGGCCACGCCGATGCGCGAGGCGCCGCTGCCGGCGGCGCCGGCGACGTGGCTATTGGTGAGAATGAGACCGTCCGGCGCCACGATGACACCAGAGCCGGCGCCGTGCATTGGCTCGCCGTTGCCACGGCCGCTGCGCTCGCCGCGGCGGACGGCAAGCGCCACCACGGCCGGACCGACGCGGTCGACGACGTCGATCACGGCGCGCGAATAAGCATCGAGCAGCGCCTGGTCTTCCACAGGCACTGTGGAATTCTCCGGCCCGTCGTCGACGCGCCGGGTCGAGAACGCTTCACTGATAGGGATGATCTTCATGGCTGCTCGGAATGTTCAAGTGGCGCCGCCGCTGACAAGCGACGGCCCAAGGGTCTATACATGGGGGAGGGACCACATATGGGGAGGGGTATCGAGATAGGGAAGGGAGGCTGGGTTTGCGAGCAGGCTTACCGGCCCGAGCCCGCTCCCACTTTCCGCCGTACCGGCTTGCGTATATGCCTAGGCCAGCTACGCGGGCGGGAATAGGCGCGCGGCCGCGGTGTTCGCCGCTTGATGGCCGCCGCGCCGGTAGGCGCCGCGTGTGGTTTGGTCCGTCAACTTGAGGGGAGATCCATGATGCGTAATGCGCTTGCCGCGGCCTCGGCCGCCGCCATCGTGCTCGGGCTGGGCGCCGCCATGGCCCAACAGGACGTCATCAAGGAACGCAAGGACTTGATGAAGGCCAATGGCGATCAGGCCAAGATCGCGACCGCCATGGCCAAGGGCGAAAAGCCGTTCGATCTGGCGACGGCGCACAAGGTCTTCGCCCAGTTCGAGGTTGCGGCCGCCAAGATGCCGAACCTTTACCCCGCGAGTTCCAAATCCGAAGAAGGCTCGCCGTCCGCGGACAAGTTCAGCCCGACCGAGAAGGTCTGGACCGACATGGCGGATTTCAAGGCGCAATTTGCCAAGTTCGGCGATGACGCCAAGAAGGCCAACGCCACGGTTACGGACCTCGACAGCTTCAAGGCGGCGATCGGCAATATCGGCAAGAACGATTGCGGCGGCTGCCACCACGACTATCGCAGCGAAAAGAAGAGCTGAACACCAAGTCGTCGGGATTTGGTCATGCGGGGTGCCCGCGAGGGCGCCTCGCTTTTGTCATTCGGCGGCGAGGAAGCGACGAGGTCGTTTTCCAGCTTGCCCACGCATAAACTGCATGTACGCTTCGCTCTGAAAGCGGACCTGGGCGGGTGTATGCTGCTTTCCCGGTCCACCCCGCTGCTCATCGGTGCCAATGCCCTCGCTTGCCCAAACGGGCCTCGCGCTCCCGCTGAAAAATACTACCTACGGTATCTACACCGCCGGCAACGCCGTCTCGCTGGTCGGCACATGGATGCAGCGGATTTCGGTAAGCTGGCTTACCTGGGAACTGACACATTCCGGGCTTTGGCTCGGTATCCTCGCCTTCGCCGACTTTTTTCCGGGGCTGGTGGTCGGTCCGCTTGCCGGCGCGTTTGCCGACCGCTCCGACCAGTTGAGCGTTGTAAGAACGAGCCAATTGATTTCGTTGGCTCAGGCGATGGTGTTGTTCGTACTCGCGGCCGTTCATCACCTGAATATTTGGACGCTTGTCGCATTGACGGGATTTCAGGGCGCCGTCGTCGCGTTCAATCAGCCGGCGCGGCTTGCGCTTGTACCGTCGCTCGTCGCCGAGGCTGACCTGGCCTCGGCGGTAGCGATCAACTCGGTGATTTTCAATCTTGCCCGCTTCATCGGGCCGATGCTCGCCGGTCTGGTCATGGTCTGGTCGGGCATTGCTGCCGCCTTTGCCGCCAATGCGATAAGTTATGTTGCGTTTCTCGTCGCTCTTCTTTGGGTCAGAGTAAACGACGCTGACAGGAAGTCCCGCAAACGGCGAACTTTTTCCACGGACTTTAAGGAGGGCATCCGTTATACGGTCAGCCATCCCGCAATTGCAGCAATGCTTCTGTTGCTGATGGCGATCAGCATCGGCGGAAGGCCGCTGAACCAATTGCTGCCGGGATTTGCCGGACAAATCTTCCATCTTGGCGCCGGCGGATTTTCCGTTCTGGCCTCCGCGGCAGGCATCGGGGCCATATTGGGCGGCATTTGGATCGGCCACCGCTCCCAATCGCTGAACTTGGTCGTCGTGGCGGTCGTGACATCACTCGGTGGTGCGGCTGCAGCTATTGGCGTGTGTGCTACTGAAAAGATTTGGCTTGCTGTCCCGTGTATCACGGTGTTCGGGTTTTGCTTGTCCGTCGCCGGGATTGCGATTCAGACCATTGTTCAACTGTCCTCCGAGCGCAACATGCGAGGCCGCGTCATGGGGCTCTATGGTTTGATCTTTCGCGGTGCCCCCGCGCTTGGCGCGCTCGCGGCCGGCCTTGCATCGGTACATCTCGGATTGCGCCTTCCCGTCGTTTTTGGCGCCGTGGTCGTGATCGCGGCGGCGTGTTGGACATACAGCAAACATGCCCAGATAGCTGACGCTACGCCGAAGTCCGGAGCGGAGTCGACGCGCTAGAGGAGTCGACTGACCCACGCCGATCGCATCGGCCAGTCGAAAGGTCCAAGTTCGAGAAATACGGCAACGTCAGGGACTTTGGCCTCCTGGCTCCATGAGGCCCTCGCCGGCGTCATACCTGACTCGCAGAAGCGGAAGTGACTCGAATCTCCAGCCGATTTATTGCACCAATATGAGTGTCCAGAATGAAGCCCGCGCGGCCGCCGGTTTTTTGCGTCCTCGCGCGGAGGCCAGGCCCATTCGCCGCGGCTTGGTGTTCACGGTCGTCGCGCTCGCGTTGCTGATGATGTCGATCGACTCGACGATCGTCGCGACGGCGTTGCATACCTTGCGGCGCGAGTTGCATACGTCGATTGACTGGGCCGGGTGGACTATCACGGCGTACGCGCTCGGGTTTGTGATAATGCTCCCGGTCAGCGGCAAACTCAGCGAGCAGTACGGGGCCCGCAGGGTATTCGTCGGCTCCGTCCTCGCCTTTACCATAGCCTCGCTGTGCTGCGGCCTGGCCGACAATATTTATGTGCTTGTTGCGTTGCGTGGGCTGCAGGCGGCCGGCGGAGCGGGCTTCACGCCGTCAGCGACCGAGATCATCGTGGATTACTTCGGCGACGCGCGCGATCGCGCAGTCAGCTTGTTTGGCAGTATCTTCTCGATCGGAGCGATGATCGGGCCGATCTTCGGCGGCCTGTTCGTCTCATACTGGACTTGGCGCGGCGTCTTTTTGGTCAACGTGCCAATCGGCGTCGCGGTTGTCGTGCTGGCTCTGTGCTACGTGCCGCGGGATCGCTCGCGGCTGGGAGGCGGCCCGCCCAGAATGGATGCGATCGGCATGGTGCTGCTCGGTGGCGGCCTCCTTTCCGGCATGCTCGCTGTGACTTATTTGGCCGAAAGGAATGCGCAAGCCTTGTCGCCTGCGTTCGTGGTCCCGCTGGTCATAGCGATCGTCGCGCTATGGCTGTTCTTTCGTCACATCAACCGTGCGGCGTACCCGTTCATTGCTCCGCGCTTTATCAGCGGGTCAGGCTTCGGCACGGTCAATCTCGTCAACGCACTCTACGGCGGCGTCACCTCGGGCGTGGTGGCGCTCATCCCGCTCTACGCAAGGAACCGTTACGGCATCAACGCACTCAACTCGGGTACATTGCTTATCGCCCAAGGCGCCGCCGCGATCATGTTGTCGGTCGCTGCTGCATTCGCTTTACGGCGTACGGGCTACCGGCGACCGCTGTATGTCGGTGGGGTCGTTAGCGTGACTGGGATGCTGCTGCTTGCGCTTAGCCCGGTCGCCGGTATCGCACCCTATGCGTGGCTCGCCGGGTCCGCTTTCCTCATCGGAATCGGCCGCGGGGCGAACAACCCGGCCAGCCGCAATGCCGGGCTGCAACTGGCACCTGAGCACGCCTCGACCCTTGCCGCGCTACGGACGATGTGTATGCAAATCGGGACTATCATCACAATCTCAATAGACACTGCAATTCTCGCCAATTCTAATGATCCCGGCTACATCCAAGCTTGGCTCTTCGCCGGGGCAGCAGCGCTGCTCGTCGCGGCGCTGCCGCTGATCACGCTCGTACCGGAGCACCGCGGTTCATGGTAACCGCTGGAGCCCGTCGGATTGCGTTGCTTGCGGGATGCCCACGCGATTTATGCGTGCGTGCTCTTAGACCGAGGCAGCCGCGCGCCGGCGTGCCAGATAAAACGGCGCTGTGCCGGCCAAAAGACCGCAGCCGGCGCTGATTGCCGTGGTCGCGGCGAGCGGCATCACGGTGCCGTCGGCGAGCAGGCCGTACAATTGCGCGAATGCCGCGCCGACGAAGTTCTGCATGAAGACGCCGATGCCGGCCGCGGTGCCGGCAAGCTTCGGATTGGTCGCCATGGCGCCGGACTGCGCGTAGGACAGCGACAGGCCTTGCGCCATGGTGATGAAGAAGCCTGGCGCGAACAGCGTCAGCGGCGTCACCACCCCGCCGATGAGCAGGCTCGATTGCGTGGCGACGGCGGCAAGCGAGACGAGCGATCCGACGAGCACCATGGTTTCGTTGGCCGCGCGATTGCCGATGCGGCTCGTTATGAAATTGCCGAAGAGGAAGCCGAACGGGAACAGCAGGAAGTAAATGCCGAACTCGGCCGATGGTCGGTGCAGCAGATCCTTCAGCAAGCTTGCCGCGGCGGACGCCGTGGTCAAGAACGACGCCGTGGAAAAGCCGCTTTGCAGCACAAACGCGGTAAAGCGCAGGTGCCGGAATAATTCGAGATAGTCGCGCCAGACGGCGCTGCCCGCGCGGCCTGCCGGAGCTGCGGGCGGCGGCCGCGATTCGAACACGGCGCGATAGGCATTGAGCGCGATCAGGCTGCCGGCGCCGAGAGCAAAACCGAACACGCTGCGCCAGCCGAAGGCGTCGATCAGCACGCCGGCGACCATCGGGGCGATCATCGGCCCGATCGTGTAGGCCATGGTCAGGTAGGCGATCGCCTTGACCAGCCGGTCGCGGCCGTAGACGTCCTGGGCGATGGCGCGCACCAGCGTGACGCCGCAGCCGGCGCCGATGGCCTGGATGAAGCGGCCGAGCACCAAGGCGGCGATCGAATGCGCCGCGGCCGACACCGCACTGCCGATCAGGAACAGGACGAGTCCCGACAACAGCACCGGCCGCCGGCCGAAACGGTCCGACAGCGAACCGTACACCAGCGTGGCGAACGCCATGGTGAACAGTGCGATGCTGAAAGTGAGCTGCGCCAACGCATCCGACAGGCCAAGCGCCGCCTTCACCGCCGGGATCGCCGGCATGAACAAGTGCACCGCGAGCGGACCGATGAATGAAATCGAGGCCAGTGCCAGCGCGAAGGCCACGCTTGGTCGCGCGGCGGACGACGGGGTGGGGACACCTGTCATCCTAGTCAGAACACCCCGAGATGCTGGCGCAGATCGACGGCGCCGGCTTTCAGCTCGGCGGCGCTCGAGACCACGGCAACGCGGCCCGAATTGAGGATGACGATGTCGTCGGCGATGTCGAACACAAGCTTCGGGTTCTGCTCGACGAGCACGATGGAGAGCCCGCTCTCCTTGAGCTTGCGGATGGTGGCCATGACCTCGGCGACGATTTGCGGGGCGAGGCCCTCCGACGGCTCGTCCATCAACAGAACGCGGGGATTGCTCATCAACGCCCGGCCGATGGCGAGCATTTGTTGCTCGCCGCCGGACAAATAGCCGGCCATCTGGGTGGCCCGCTCGGCCAGCCGCGGAAACATGGCGAACACGGTCTGCGCGGTCCACGGCTGATGCCGCGTGCCCGGCAGCACGTCACGCGCCGCCACCATCAGGTTCTCGCGCACGGTGAGGCTTTTGAAGACGCGGCGGCCTTGCGGCACCAAAGCCACGCCGCGCGCGGCGATCGCTTCCGGCGGCAGCCGCGTCACCGCCGCGCCCAGCACCTCGACGGCGCCGGCGCGCGGCGGCAGGAGCCCAACGGTGACGTTCATGCAGGTCGACTTGCCGGCGCCGTTGCGGCCAAGGAGCCCGAGCAGCCGGCCCTCGCCGAGCGTGAACGACACCTTCTGCAGCACGTGGCTGTCGCCGTAGAAGGCGTCGATGTCGCGGAGGCAGAGCGCGTTATTCGCCAAGGTAAACCTCTCGCGTGCGCGGATCGGCGACGACTTCGGCGCGGGTGCCTTCGACCACGACTTCGCCGAAGTGCAAGAGCGTGATGCGATCGGCGAGGTCGAGCGCGGTGTCCATGTCGTGTTCGATCATCACAACGGTGACGTCGCGCGGGATCGACATCAAGAGCGTGCGCACGTCGCGGCGCTCGTCGATCGACAGGCCGGCAAACGGCTCGTCGAGCAAGAGGACGCGCGGCTGTTGCGCCAACGCCATGGCGATCTCGACCCGGCGCTTCTCGCCGTACGAGGTTTCGGCAAGCGGCCGCTCCGCCATGTCGGCAAGCCCGACGCGGGCGAGCGCGGCGCGCGCCTCGTCGAGCAGATGTTGCTGGCGGTGCAGCGTGGCGAACGGATTCCAGCGCAGCGGCGACAGACCGAGCAGCGCCAGCATGGCGTTGCGCAAAATGGTGTCGCGGGGAAACAGCGTGATGATCTGATAGGTGCGCGCCATGCCGAGATGCGGCCGGTTACGGCTCGGCAAGCGCGTGATGTCGCGGTCGAACAGCTGCACCGATCCGGCGTCGGGCGTAAGCTCGCCGGTGATGAGATTGAACAGCGTGGTCTTGCCGGCGCCGTTCGGGCCGATGATCAGGCGGCGTTCGCCGGGCTCGACGGCGAAATTGACGTTGGCGGTGACGCGCAGGCCGCCGAACGATTTGCTCAAATTTTTGACGGCGAGCGCGCTCATGGCTTCGGCTCTGTGGCCGGCGCGGGCCCCGAGGCCGCTGCCGCCGGTTTGGCCCGACGGGCACCGCGCCAGGCGGTGCGGAACAGCCGTACGCTGCCCGGCACCAGTCCCTCGGGCATGAACACCACGATCAGCACGAAGATGGCGCCGAGCAGAAAATTCCAGCGCGCGATGTAGGCGCTCACCACGTTCTTGACGATGACGACCAGCGCGGCGCCGACCACCGGGCCGAGCAGCGTGCCGGCGCCGCCGGAAATAACCATCAGCAGGCCCTCGGCCGAGGCGGTCAGCGCCAGCGCCTGCGGGCTGATGAATTCGTTGTAGTAGACGAACAGGATACCGGCGACGGCGCTCAACAGCCCTGAGAACATGAAGGCCCAGAACCGGATCAGCCAGACGTGAAAGCCGAGCGCGTTCATGCGGCGCGATTGATCGCGCGTGCCGGCGAGCGCAGCGCCGAACGGCGAGTTTACGAAGATCGCGCAGGCGGCGACCGCGATGAAAAACACGATCAGCGTGGCGTCGTAAAACCGGTCGGCCGAGGCGAGCGACAGGCCGAACGGCGCCGGCCGCGTCGCCACGCTGATGCCGTTGTCGCCGTTGGTGATGCTGATCCAGCGATAGGCGAGGCCCCAGATGATCTCGCCGAGCGCAAGCGTGATCATGATGAAGCTGATGCCGCTCGCGCGCAGCGACAACGCGGCGAAGACGGCGGTGGTCAGAAGCCCGGCAGCGAGCGCGCCGGCGATGGCGACGGCGTGGCCGTGGCCGGCGGCGAGCAGATAAGCGGCGGCATAGGAGGCGACGCCCGACAATCCGGCGTGGCCGAGCGAGACCAGCCCGCCATAGCCGACCAGAATGTTCAGGCCGAGCGCGAACACCGCATAGAGCAGGATCTGGCTGGCGATATTGACGTAGTATTGCTCGGTGATCGCGTAGGGCACCGCGATCAGCGCCAGCACGGCGGCGGCAAGGAGCGCATAGCGGATCGTCACAGGATCTGGCCCCCGAACAGACCCTGCGGACGCAGCACCAGCACCAGCACCATCGGCAGGAACAGCACGAAGTAGGCAAGCTCAGGCAGCAGCGCCTGGCCGAAATTGTAGATGAAGCCGACGATGATGCTGCCGACGAACGAGCCGAGCAGGCTGCCGGTGCCGCCGAGAATGACGACGACCAGAGCGAGCGGCAGCATGTCCTGATCGAGCCCGGGATAGACCGACAGGATCGGGCCGCCGATCATGCCGGCAAACCCGGCGAGCCCGGCGCCAAGCCCGAACACGATGGTGAACAGCCGCGACACCCGAATGCCGACGACGCGCGCCATCTGCGGATCGTCGACACCGGCGCGGATCATGGCGCCGAGCCGGGTGCGTTCGAGCATCAGCCACAGCGCCACAGCGAACACCACGGCGATGCCGATCACTGCCACGCGGTAGAGCGGAAACACTGCGGGGCCGACGCGCACGAAGCCGCCGAGTCCTTCCGGCGTCGCCACCGAGATCGGATCGCCACCCCAGCCCATCAGGCACAGGTCGGCGACCATGAAGGACACGCCGAGCGTCACCAGAACCTGCGCCAGTTGCTGGCCGGCGAGGCGGCGCAGCAACAACCGCTCCATCAGCGCGCCGAGGATCGCCACTTCGAGCGCGGCAATGATCGCGGCGGCCCAAAAGTCCAAGGTGAAGCCGAGCGCGCCGGACAGGAACGAGGTGCCCAGATAGGCGCCGATCATGAACATCGAGCCGTGCGTCAGGTTGGGGATGCGCATCAGCCCGAAGATCAGCGAAAAGCCCGCCGACAACAGGAACAACAGGCCGCCGAATGTGATACTGTTGACGGTCAGCAGCAGCCAGAACGTCATTTGCGCCGCCCTTCCGTATGCTGGCTGCTACGCACGTTGGAACTTACTTTCGTAGCCCGGATTGCGCAAAACGCAATCCGGGTCCCAGCTCGTATGCCGTTCCCGGATTTCGCGTTGCTCAATCCGGGCTACGCAGGCTTAGCATTTGGTCAAGGGCGGATAGTCGCGCGAATAGACCGGGTGGGCGAGAAATTCCTGCTCCGGCCAGGTCCAGAATTGGCTGACGTTGTCGTAGGTCTTGATCGTTGTGTTCCAGAGCTTCAGTCCGTACTTGGCGCCTTCGCGGCCGAGGCGGCGGATGTAGATGTTGCCGACCACATTGTTGAGATGGTCGAACTTGAGCGGCCCGCGCGGCGTGTCGGTCAAGCTGACGTTTCGCAGCGCCGCCATGAACTTTGTCTTGTCGCTGATGTCGCCGCCGGCGGCGTGGAGCGCGGCATCGAGCACTTGGCAATTGCCGTAAAGCAATCCCGCATACTGGCCCGGAATGGCGTCGAAGTTCTTCAACATGCCGGAGACGAAGCGCTGGTTGCCGTCGGTCTCGAGATCGAGCGTATAGGGCGCGGCGCTGACCAGCCCGAGCGCCTCGTCGCCGAAGCTCTTGAGCAGGAAGTCGTCGGCGCCGGCCTCGCCGGCGAGCACCGGATACTTCATGCCGGCGCCGGCGTACTGCTTCATGAACCGCAGCGGATTGGAGCCGGCAAAACCCTGGACCACGCAGTCGCAATCGCCGATCTGCGCGATGTACGGCGTGTAGTCCGGCGTCACCAGCGGCGGCCACAGCTTGTTGACCACGCAGCCGCCGTCCTTCGCGAACGATGCCTGGAAGCCGCCCATCTGCTCGTGGCCGAAGGCGAAGTCCTCCGAGACAGTCACTGCGCGCTTATGCTTGAGCTCCGTCGCCGCGTAATGGGCCAACGGCTGCGTCGCCTGCGACGAGGTTGCCGAGGCGCGCAACAGGAACGGATTGGGCGTGCGCTGGGTGAGGTTGTCGGCCGCCGCCAGACTGAGCGTCGGCGTCTTCTGCTGAATAATGTATTCGCTGATGGCATAGAGCTCGAAGGCGGCCAGCGGCCCGACGATGGCATCGACCTTGTCGCGCTCGACCAATTCCTGCGCCTTGGTCTTGGCACCGGCCGGATTGCCGCCGGTGTCGGCCGTGTAGAGATCGGCCTTGCGACCACCCAAGGTGTAGTTCTTTTCTTTCAGATAGGTGAGGACGCCCTGCTCCATCAGGATGCCGCCTTGCGCCAGCGGCCCGGTTTTCACCGTGAGCAGGCCGAGCCGGAACGGCGCGGCTTGCGCGACCGCAGGCGCCGGAAAGCGCATCGAGACTGCGGCTGCACCCGCCGCGGCACCGGCGAGCAATTTGCGACGGCTCACTTTGCGGGACATGGCTTCGTCCTCCCTGTCGATGCCGCAGCCCGGATTGCGTGAAGCGCAATCCGGGATTCTCCGAACACCGTTCCTGGATTGCGCTGCGCGCGATCCAGGCTACAACGGGCCTTTACGTCAGCATTTGCCGACCGGCGGATAATCGCGCGAGTACACCGGATGCGCGAGGTACTCCTGCTCCGGCCAGACCCAGAACTGGCTGACGTTCTCGTAGGTCTTGATCGTCTTGTTCCAAAGCTTCAGCCCGTATTTGGCGCCCTCATTGACGATGCGGCGCACGTAGAACGTGCCGACCACGTTGTTGAGATGATCGAACTTGATCGGGCCGCGCGGCGTGTCGGTGAGGCTGACCGATTTGAGCGCCGCCATGAACTTGGTCTTGTCGCTGGCATCGCCGCCGGCCGCTTTCAGCCCGGCGTCGACTACCTGGCAATTGACATAGAGACCCGCCGCATAGAAGCCCGGGATGACGTTGTAGTTCTTCATGATCTCATCGACGAAGCGCTGGTTCGCGTCGATCGGGTTGTCGAGCGTGTAGGGACAGCAGCTGACCAGGCCGAGCGCCTCGTCGCCGAAGCTCTTGAGCAGCGCGTCGTCGCCGCCGGTTTCGCCGGTGACCACCGGATATTTCAGGCCGGCGGCGGCGTACTGCTTCATGAAGCGCAGCGGATTGGAGCCGGCAAAGCCCTGGCAGACGCCGTCGCAATCGCTGATCTGGGCGATGTAGGGCGTGTAATCGGGCGTGACGATCGGCGGCCACAGCTTTTTGGTGACGCAGCCGCCGTCTTTCGCAAACGCCGCCTGGAAGCCGCCCATCTGCTCGTAGCCGAAGGCGAAGTCTTCGACGATGCAGACCACGCGCTTGAGCTTCAGTTCGGTGGCCGCGTAATGGCCCATCGGATGCATCGCCTGCGACGACGTTGCCGAGGCGCGCAGCAGGAACGGATTGGGCGTGCGCTGGGTGAGATTGTCGGCCGCCGCGAGGCTGAGCGTCGGCATCTTCTGCTGCTGCACGTATTCGTTGATGGCGTACAGCTCGAATGCGGCGAGCGGGCCCAGAATGACGTCGACTTTGTCGCGCTCGACCAATTCCTGCGCCTTGGTCTTGGCGCCGGCCGGATTGCCGCCGGTGTCGGCGGAGATGAAGTCGACTTTGCGGCCGCCGAGCGTGTAGTTCTTCTCCTTCAAATAGGTGAGAACGCCCTGCTCCATCTGGATGCCGCCCTGGGCGAGCGGTCCGGTCTTGACGGTGAGGAGCCCGAGCTTGAACGGCGCGGCCTGCGCGCTCGCCGGCGCCGGAAAACGCGTCAGGGCGGCGGCCGCGCCGGCCGCGGTACCGGCCAGCACCGTGCGGCGGCTCAATTTGCGGGACGTTACTCTGCGAGACATAGGTCTTTGCTCCCTCTGGTGCGCCATTTTACGAAAAGCGCATAACTTACGGTTGCCGATACGTTCTCACGCGGGGCTTTGCGGGTATCATCCGACAAGCGGACTGCCGCGTAAAGTCCGCTATTGTCGCGGGGGCGCGCGATTTTTTCTATTTTATGAGGACGGTTACTTCGGCTTTTTCTCTGGTCTTGCCGGGATAATGGGCAGCAGCAGATAGGGCCGCGCGGCGCCGCCGAAGTGCAGGCCGGTGACGCCGCCGAAAATATCCGGCGGGCGGTCGCGCGGATCGTCGTGCAGGAAGGGCCCGCATCCGGTCAGCTCATTCTTGAAGTTCGACTGCCGGCCGCCGCTGCCGCCCGGATAGACGTAATCCTTGCCGCGGATGGTCAGCGCGACACGATAGCCGGCCGGCACCACAACCGAGGTTGGCCAAATCTCGACGTCGAGCGGCACGACTTCGCCGGGCCTGAGCGGCTGTTTCCTGCGGTGGGTGTGGTAGGGCCGGTAGGGCTTCGACAGCTTCTTATCGAGTTCGCGATGCGAGGCGCGCAGCCAACCCTGGCCGACCGGCGTGTGCGGATCGATGGCGCCCCGAAAGACCACCTCCTTGAGATCGGGCGAAAGGACGCGCAGCACGACGAAGATGTCGGCATCGCTGGTGCTCGACGACACGTAAAGCTTGACCGCGCTCGGGCCGGTGATTTCGGTCTCATGCGCAAGCGGCGCGGTAAGAAAAGTGACGCCGTCGCCCATGGCGTCGAAGCGGATCACGGCTTTGCCGCGAGGCGGTTTGTCCTTCAGTAATCCGCCGTCCTTGGCATCGAGATAAAAGCGCGTCCATTTGGTGCGCTTGAGCGGCCATTCGTTCTCGGCGCGCTCGACGAAGCGGTCGACATGGCGAACCTGCAACTGCACCGGCGGCTGTTTGTCCCAGCCGTTGTTCTTGCCGTGCAGAAAATAATCGAAAAAGCGCAGCTGCAGGTTTCGCCCATAGTCGGTGTAAAAATGCGTCCAGTGCTCGAGGCCATGTGCCTCCAGCCATTTCTGCCTCGAGGCGGCGCGGATAAAACCTTCGAAATTGCCACGTGGGTGGAGGCCCTGGCCGCCCCAATTGGCGGCCGATAGGAGCGGTACCTTCACCTTCGACCAAGCCGGCGAACGGGCGCGGTGGTAGGCGTCGTCGAACGGATGCGCCAGGATCTCGCGGCCGAAATCGGCGCGGTTTCTGGCCAGCTCCGCATCGGACAGGATTTCCGGGCCGCACACCAGTTCGCCGTGCACGCGGCTCCTTTTGCCGCGCTCGCCGGCGCCGTACTGCACGGTCTTGACCTGCATGTCGGACCAGTTTTCCCAGAAACTGCAGAGTATGCCGCCGTGATGGGTCATGTCGCGGTACCAGTCGGCGGCGCCTTCCCAGACGCACATGGCGGCAAGATGCGGCGGCTCGAGACTCGCCACGTGCCATTGATTGATGCCGTAGTAGGAAATGCCGTTGAGCCCGACCTTGCCGTTCGACCACGGCTGTACGCCAGCCCATTCGATGCAGTCATAAAAGTCGCGGGTCTCGCGCGGCGAAAAATGATCGATCACGCCGGGCGAGCAGCCGGCGCCGCGCGAATCGACGCGCACACAGGCGTAATCGTGCGGCACCCATTTTTCCGGATCGACCACTTCCCAGCTCTGATAAAGGTTGCTCGATCCGGCGGTGACGTCGGGATGTTTTTCAGCCATGCGCTGCCACGCGCTCGGATAACCGTCCTGGAAGGCGAGCCCCTTGGCGTACGGCCCATACGTCAAAATCACCGGATAGCGGCCGTCGGCGACCGGACGAAACACGTCGGCGCGCAGCACGAGGCCGTCGTCCATTGCGATCGGCACGTCCCAGTCGATGCGCATGCCATCGCGCACTTCGCTGCGCGGCTGGTGGGTCTTGCGCGCGCCCGCGGCTTCCGCCATGCGGGCTTCGCCTTCCAGCGATGACATCGACAAACTCCGGTATGTTGTCATGCCCCGCGAAAGCGGGGCATCCAGTATCCACTGGCGCCGATGTGAAGCAAGGCGTTTCGGTGATTACTGGATCGTCCGCTTGCGCGGACGATGACAGGGAAACGAACTTAGCGCCGCTTGCGTTTCTCAGTCCGTTTCACGCCCGCCATCTTCTCCAGCACGGCGCACACTGCGGCGGTGTCTTGATCGTCGTAGCCGCTGCGCCGCGCCTTGGTGTAGATGCCCTTGCTGGCGTCGAACATCGGCGTCGGCACGCCGATCTTGCGGGCATAGCCGCCGATCACGTCCATGTCCTTCTGCCACACTGAAATCTTCATGGTGGCGTCGCGGTAATCGTCCTTCACCATCATCGGCGCGCGCAGCTCGAACACCCGCGAATTGGCGGCGCCGGCCTTGACCAGTTCGTAGACGAGCTGCGGCGGCAGTCCGGCCTTCATGCCGAGCACCATCGCTTCAGCGCTCGCCACGTTGTTGATGGCGACCAGAAGATTGGCGACGTATTTCATGCGGCTGCCGTTGCCGAACGCGCCGAGATCGTAGACGCCGCGGGAGAACGCCGCGAACAGCGGCCGCAGCCGCTTGATCTCGGCGGCGCCGCCGGACGCATACACGACGATGTCCTTGGTCTTGGCCTGCGCGCCGGTGCCGCTTACCGGACAATCGAGCAGCACGTGGCCGGCTTTGCGCAGCACGGCTTCGGCCTTGGCCTTGTCTTCGATGGTGAACGTGGAGGCCTCGACGACGATGCGGCGCGGCACCTTGGCCTTGGCGATTGCCGCGGCAGTCGCGGCGAGCGCTGCAGGACTGGGCAGGCTGGTGATGATGATCGGGGCGTTGCGAGCCACTGCGCCGGCGTCGGCGGCGATCTGGGCGCAGGTTCGCGCCAGCGCCCGTTGACGCTCGAGAGCAATGTCATAGCCGATGACGCGCCAGCCGGCGGCGGCAAGGTTTTGCGCAAACGCCCCGCCCATGATGCCGAGCCCGATGACGCCGACCTTGTCTTTGTTTGCCGAAGCCATTCTCTTCCCCTTCGCGACGCGCCGCCGGCGCGGGCGTGGCTATCGCACCCGCACGCCGGCCGCGCAAGGCGCTTTCTCACCGCGTCGTCATCGCTTATCGTCCCGGCGCAACGAGAGTGACCGGGAGGACGCGTATGCGGATCGGCGTTGCTGGAATCGGCAAAATGGGCGCGGCCATCGCCCCGCGTTTGATCGAAGTCGGCCACGATGTCGTGGTGTGGAATCGCACGCCGGAGAAGGCCAAGGAGGTCGCCGGCGCCAAGGTGGTCGCGACGCCGGTCGAGCTCGCGCAAAGCTGCGAAGCGATCATCACCATCCTGACCGACGCCACGGCGATCGATGCGGTCTACAAGAGCCAGGCGGGCCTGCTCAGCGACGAGGTCGCCGGCAAGCTGTTCATCGAGATGAGCACGGTGCTGCCGGCAACCGAGATCGCGCTCGCCGAAATCGTGCGCGCCAAGGGCGCCAGCTTCGTCGAATGTCCGGTCGGCGGCTCGACCGGTCCGGCGCGGCAGGGCAAGCTGATCGGTATGATGGGTGCCGACGATGCCGACGCGGCGCGGGCACGGCCGATCCTGGAGCAGCTGTGCCGCCGGCTTGAACATGCCGGTCCGGTCGGCTGCGGCTCGGTTCTCAAACTCGTCATCAACCTGCCGCTCATAGTGTACTGGCAGGCGCTCGGCGAAGCCTTGGCGCTGGCACGCGCGACGCCGACAGACCCGGCGCGGCTCATGGATCTGTTGAGCGAAACCTCCGGCGGGCCGAATGTGCTCAAGGCGCGCGGGCCCGGTGTCGCCTCGATGCTCAAGGGCGGCGATGCCGGCCCCGTCACCTTCAATGTCGACGGCGGCATCAAGGACATGCAGTCGATGCTCGCGGAGGCCAAGACGCGCGGCGTCGAGCTGCCGCTCGTCGAGCGCACGCTCGCCTGCTATCAGGAGGCCAAGCGCCATCGCTCGGGCGGCGCGGAGATTTCCGCCGTCTCGGTCTATTGGGCCAATCGCGGCAAGCCGAAGGCGGAGGGCGAATGACGGAATAGCGGCGGCAAATAACCGAATATTCAGCACCACGCATTTGTTTGTAATCTTAACCGGAGCATCCAACATGATCACGCTTGCGCAGGCTTCCACCATCGTCGATGTCGCGCTGAAAAAGGGCCGCGACAACAATCTGGCGCCGCTCACCGTCGCGGTGCTCGATGCCGGCGGCCACTTGGTCGCGTTCAAGCGCGAGGACAAATCCGGCATCCTGCGTTTCGACATCGCTTTCGGCAAAGCCTGGGGCGCGCTCGGCATGGGTTTCGGCTCGCGCACGCTGGCGGGCCGCGCGGCCAAGACGCCGCAATTCTTCACCATGCTGGCGGCGGCAAGCGGCGGCCGCATGATCAGCAATCCGGGCGGCGTGCTCATTCGCAATGCGGCAGGCGACATCGTCGGCGCCTGCGGCATTTCCGGCGACACCTCCGACAAGGATGAAATGTGCGCCATCGCCGGCATCGAAGCGGCCGGGCTCAAGGCCGATCCGGGGACGGATTAGGTTTTTCGTCATTGCGAGCAAAGCGAAGCAATCCACAGGCCCCCTCCCTAACCCTCCCCCGCATGCGGGGGAGGGAAGGGTGAGGGATTGCTTCGTCGCCCCTTCGGGGCTCCTCGCAATGACGGCATGAAATGCAATTCGAGTCGGAGACGATCACTCAAAGGAGACTGCCATGAAACTGTTTTCGTTCTGGCGCTCGCTCGCGACCTATCGGGTGCGCATCGCGCTCAATCTCAAGGGCATCGTTCCGGAGGAGGTCATTCAGATCAACCTGATGAAGGGCGAGCAGCGCGAGGCGGCATTCCGCGCGGTCAATCCGATGATGGCGATTCCAGCGCTGATCGACGGCGACGGCCCGGCGTTGTTCGAGTCTCTGGCGATCGTCGAGTATCTCGACGAGACCCATCCCAATCCGCCGCTATTGCCGCGCGATCCGCGCGGCCGCGCCCGCGTGCGCGGGCTGGCGCAGCTGGTCGCCTGCGATTCGCATCCGCTGATCGTCCCGCGGGTGCGCGAATATTTGGAGCACGAATTCAAGTTCGACGAGGCCGGCGTCATGAAATGGTGCCGGCATTGGCACACCGCCGCGCTCACCGCGCTCGAAACGAACCTCAAAGATAAAGCCACCGGCCGCTACGCCCACGGCGATGCGGTCACACTCGCTGACATCTGCCTCGCCAGCCAGGCGGCCGGCGCCAGATATTTCAACGTCGATATGGCGCCGTTCCCGATCTTTACGCGGATCGTCAACGAACTGTCGGCGATCGACGCCTTCACCCGCGCGCACCCGTCAAAACAACCCGGCGCGCCGGCTAACCTGTAAAGCCATTGTCTGCGTCACCACCACTTGTAGAAATGATGCAGCGGGCCGTTGCTGGCGGCGACGCCAAGTTGATCGGCCGCGGCGATGGCGGCGCTGACGTAAGTCTTGGCCTGGCGCGCGGCCGCGTCGAGCGGCAAGCCCTTGGCGAGGCCGGCGGCGATCGCCGCAGCGAAGGTGCAGCCGGTGCCGTGCGTGTTTTTGGTGGCGATGCGCGGCGCGGCGAGGCGGAGGCACGCTTGCCCCTCGACCAACAGATCGACGCTTTCGGCGCCGCCGGCGTGGCCGCCTTTGATCAGCACCGCGCCGGCGCCGAGCGCCAACAGCTTTTGCGCCTGCGCCCGCATCTCTGCTTCGTCGCGCGCCGGCGGCGCACCGAGCAGGGCGGCGGCTTCCTGAAGGTTCGGCGTCAGCACGCGGATGTGCCGGATCAACTCGCGCAGCGTCGTCACGGCGTCGCCGCGCAATAGAGCGGAGCCGGTGCTGGCCGCCATGACCGGATCGAGCACCACGTTACGAGCGTTATGGCGCACAAGCGCGGCCGCCACGGTTTCGATGATTGCGGCGTTCGCCAGCATGCCGACCTTCACCGCCGCAACATCGAGATCGGCGAACACGGCATCGAGTTGGGCTGCGACGATCTCGGCCGGCGCGTCGTGCACGGCCAACACGCCCTTGCTGTTCTGCGCGGTGATGGCGGTGATCGCGCACGCGCCATAGACGCCGAGCGCTGCAAAGGTTTTCAGATCGGCCTCGATGCCGGCGCCGCCGCTCGAATCCGAGCCGGCGATGGCAAGCGCGACGGGAACGCTCATCAGGTGCCCCGCTTCGCCAGCATCGCGTCGACGATCTGGCGCAACGCGCGCGCTGCCGCGGTTGGATCGGCAGCGAGCGACAGCGCCGAGATCACCGCGACGCCGTCGGCGCCGGCCGCAATCACCGGGGCGGCGTTGCTTTCGTCGATGCCGGCGATGCCGCAGACCGGCAATTCCTTGCCGCTTGCTTGGGCGCGGCGGCGCAGCACCGCGATGATGCGGGCGAGACCCTCCGGCCCGATCGGCGGATTCTTCTGCTGTTTCGACAACGTCGCGTAAACGCCGCCGGAGCCGACGTAATCGATCAGCGGCATCGGCGCCGCCTCGGCCTCGCTCACGTTCTTGACCGACAGCCCGATGATCGCGTCAGGGCCGAGCAGCCGTCGCGCATCTTCGGCTGCCATGTCGTCCTGGCCGACATGCACGCCGTCGGCGCCCGCGGCGAGCGCCACGTCGACGCGATCGTTGATGACGAACGGCACGCCGAACGGCGCCAGCGCTTTTTTGATGGCGCGCGCCTCGTCGATCAGGGCGCGGGTTTCGCTGCGCTTGTCGCGCAATTGCACCAGCGTCGCGCCGCCTTCGGCGGTGAGCCGTGCAAGGTCGGCCAGCGCGCGGCCGCCGGCGCGCTCCGGATCGACGATGGCGTTGAGCCGCAGGTCAACGCGCATCACGTCACCTTGATGCGTGCACGCAACGCGGCGCGGTCGAGGCCATGCAGCGCGTCGATGATGGCGACCGCAAAGCTGCCGGGCCCGGCCGCGCTCGCGCCGGCGATTTCGCCGGCAACGCCGAGCACGGCAACGGCCGCAATCGCGGCATGCCAGGCGTCGACCTCGACCGCCAAGGCTGCGCCGAGCAGCGCCGAGCCGGCGCAGCCCATCGCGGTGACAAGGCCCATCAGTGGATGGCCGTTGCGGATAACGGCGCGCCGCGTGCCATCGGCTACGACGTCGATGCCGCCGGTCAGCGCCACCACGGCGCCGCAGGCTTTGGCGGCGCGCGCGGTCGCTTCATCGGACGCCTCGCCGCCGAACAGCGCGGCGAATTCGCTGTGATTGAGCCGCACCGCCTTCGGGCCTCGCCGCAACAGCGTAACGGCGAACGCGGCGCGGGCGGATGAGCGGTCAACCAACACCGGGTCGAGCACCCAGGGCGTGCGCGCCGCCTCGGCGGCGCCAAGTGCCAGGTCCACCGCGTCACGCCGCTCGGCGTCGAACGTGCCGAGATTGATCAGGAGCGCATCGGCGGTGGTGACAAAGCCGATGATCTCTTCGGGCGAGACGGTCATCGACGGCGCGGCGCCGGCCGCGAGCAGCACGTTCGCGGTAAAATTCTGCGCCACCGTGTTGGTGATGCAATGCACAAGCGGCGCGCGGTCGCGCACGCGCGCCAGCACGTCGGCGGCAATGTCGGCAAAGTCTTCGACCGGTGCATGCATTTTTGCGGCCGTCCTGATAGTGTGGCCACCATACTACGCCCGGAGCCGCCCATGGTCCCCTTTTTCGTGCAGATCAAATGCCAGCTCGGCAAGTCCTACGAGGTCGCCAACAAGTTGGCCGACGCCGAGATCGCCTCGGAAATCTATTCGACCGCCGGCGACTTCGACCTTCTGGTGAAATTCTACGTCGATCAGGCGACCGACATCGGCCACTTCATCGCCGAGAAGGTGCAGACCATTTCGGGCGTCGCCGACACCCGCACCATCATCACCTTCAAGGCATTCTGAGTGTCCCTCCGACGTCATTGCGAGGAGCCCCGAAGGGGCGACGAAGCAATCCAGGGTCGGGTGCGCCGACTCTGTATTGCTTCGCTTCGCGCGCAATGACGAGTCGATATTGCTGACAACTACCTCAGCCGGCCCGCCTCGCTGACGCCGGCAGCGCTGCGGTGACGGCGGGCGACACTTCGGCGGCGGTCTTGTGTGCGAGCGCGAGCTGATGCTCGCGCCAGATCACGAACAGGCCGGCGCCGGCGATGATGGCGGAGCCGATCACGATCATGGCGGTCGGCTTCTCGCCGAACATCGCGTAGCCGAGAATGAGCGCCCAAACCATCGAGGTGTAATCGAACGGCGCCACCACCGAGGCTGACGCATAGCGGTAGCTTTCGGTGAGAAAAATATGCGCGGTGCCGCCGAGAAAGCCGATTGCGGCCAGCGTGGCGAACTCGGTTGCGTTCGGCATGATCCAGCCGAACGGCAGCGTCACCAGGCCCGATAGCGCGCAGATCACCGAGAAATAAAACACGATCGAGGAGGTGCGCTCGCTTTTGGTGAGATGCCGCGTCTGGATCATGGTGCCGGCGTTGATGACCGAGCCGGCGACGGCGTAGATGATGCCGGCAAGGCTGGTGGCGCTCGCCATAGCGATCGTCAACTCGTCGCCGGAGAGATGCGGCGCCAGCACGACCAGGACGCCGACAAAGCCGACGATCACCGCCGACCAGCGGTAGATGCGCACGCGCTCTTTGAGCACCAGCGCGGCGAGCGCCACGCCGATCAGCGGCGAGGAAAAGCCGATGGCGTTGGCCTCGATCAACGGCAGCCGCGCCAGCGCGCCGAAATTGCAGAACATGCCGAAGATCGAGAGCGCGCCGCGGCTCGCCTGGCCGAGCGGATTTTCGGTGCGTACCGCCGCCCGGAGCTCGCCTCGCCAGGCGTAGATCAACACCACCGGCACCACCGCGAAGGCGGAGCGGAAGAAGACCACCTCGCCGATCGGATAGCGTGCGCCGAGATAACGGATCAGCGCCGACATCACGGCGAACAGCACCGCCGAGACGAGCTTGAGCGCGATGCCTTTGCCGGTCTTCATCAGGTCTTCACGACATAAAGCTGATGGTGCTCAAGCAATCGTGCCGCACGGTTCAATCTTTCTTTTTCGGCGGCGGCTCGGGTCCCTGACGCGGCGGCAGGGAGGCGATGTAGAGCGCGATCGCGTCGCGGTCCTGCGCGCTGAGCAAGGACGTGTTGCTGATAACTTCGGTCATGGCGCCGCCGGCAAAGTCGCCGGACGGGGTCTGACCGTCATCGAGAAAGCTCGCGATATCCTTCTGCGACCACGGATCCTTGGCGTTGTCGCCCTGCCGCAGGCCGACCGGCGTGATGTTCGGCACCCAGTCCTTGCCGTCCGGGGTCGGGCCGCCGGCAAAGCGCTCGCTCTCGATGATGCCGCCCAAAAAGTTGCGCGGGCTGTGACATTCGGCGCAATGGCCGGGTCCGTTCACCAGATAGGCGCCGCGATTGTATTCGGCCGATTTGGCTGGATCGGGCACGAAAGCTCCGCCGCGCAAGTATAGCAGCTTCCAGACTCCCACCAGCCGCCGAACGCCGAAAGGAAATGCCAAGTCGTGGCCGCGCACCTTGCCGGGCACCGGCGGCAGCGTTTTCAGATACGCAAACAGATCCCGCACGTCCTCGAGTTTCATGTGCCGGTATGACGGATACGGAAACGCCGGAAACAGATGATGGCCGCCGGGCGTCGTTCCATCCCACAGCGCAGTAACGAAATTGGCCTCGCTCCATCGCCCGATTCCGTCTTTGGGGTCGGGCGAAATGTTGGGCACGTAAAAGGTGCCGAACGGGCAGGGCAGCGCCAAGCCGCCGCCGAGCCGCGTGCGGTCGACCTTGTCGGGATCCTTGTTGGGCAGGGCATGGCAGGAGGCGCAGCCGCCGGCGTCGAACATGGTTTTGCCGTTGGCGGCGTTCGGCGTGTAAGCCGGCAGCGCCGAAGCCGGCACGCTCGCCGGGATGGTCACGATCCAGAACGCGATGAAGACCGCGACCACCACGACAGCCGCGATGATCGCAAGCGCTCGCCATCGCCGTCGCATCATTCGCTCTCCGAATTCTGTGCGCCAGCGATGACGCAGTGCTGGTCAATCGAACAGCGCCACCGCGCGGGTCCAACCGGCGGAGCCGCTTTTTACCTTGAAGGGAAAGCAGGCGACCGTAAAGCCGTGGTCCGGCAGCTTCTCGAGATTGCACAGTTTTTCCATGTGGCAGTAAGGGATCTCGCGGCCGGCCTTGTGGCCTTCCCAGATGATCGAGGGATCGCGCGTCTCGAGCCAGCGTTTGCGCATGTGCGCGAACGGCACGTCCCAGCCCCAGGCGTCGATGCCGGCGACGCGCACGCCGCGCGAGGTCAGATACAGCGTCGCTTCGCGGCCCATGCCGCAGCCGGCGGTGAGATATTCGTCGGTGCCGACGCATTCGCCGGCGCGGGTGTTGACGAGCACGATGTCGAGCGGCTTCAGCTCGTGGCCGATGCGTGCAAGCTCGGCCTCGACCTCGGCGGCGCTGACGACGTGGCCGTCCGGCACTTTGCGGAAGTCGAGCTTGACGCCGGGCCGGAAGAACCAGTCGAGCGGCACCTGGTCGATGGTCGGCATTGGCTTGCCGTCGATCGAATGCGATTGGAAATGGATCGGCGCGTCCATGTGGGTGCCGTTGTGGGTGGTCAGCTGCACCTGCTCGATGGCCCAGCCTTCGCCGTCCGGTAAATCTTCGGGCCGCAATCCCGGAAACAGCTCGCACATCAGCGGCGCAGTCGCAGCGTTGCTGCGGTATTCGATCTTCGGCCGCATGAACGGCGGATCGTAGACCGTGTCGTTGTCGAGCGGCGACGACAGATCGATCATCCGGCTGGGCAGCTTCATGGCTCCTATTCCTTCATGCATTCGTCGGACGGGCGGCAGCTTAACATGACGATTGCGGCCGGCAGGCTTGTCAATGCCGCCCGCGCGCGGCTAAACGCCAAAAGCGAGCGAGCCATCGAGGAGAGTTATGAGCGAGCAATGGAATAAGTACGAGCGCACCGCCGCGCGCCGCCACGGCCGGCCCGGCCGCGAAGTCCGGCCGGCGAGCACCACCGTCGACATTCACTCCCATGTCGGCGTGCCGGAAGCCGCGAAATTCGTCGAGCCGTACCTCGATTGGGCGACGGTGCCGCTCGCCCGTTTCGCCACGCCCGAGACCAAGGCGCTTTCGGCCAAGCAGGAAGCCGACATCCGCGCCCGCGGCGGCCTCGACCGGCGCCTCGCCGATCTCGACGCCATGGGCGTCGACGTGCAGATGATCGCGCCGCCGCCGCCACAATGCTACTACACCGTGCCGCTCGACATCGCCGTGAAGGCGACGCGGCTCGTCAACGACGGCATCGCCGCGTTCTGCGCGCAACGACCGGATCGCTTGAAACCGTTCGGCGCGGTGCCGATGACCGACGGCGCCGAAGCCGCCAAGGAGCTCGAGCGTTGCGTCAAGACGCTCGGCTTCACTGGCGTGGAAATCCTCACCAATGTCGCCGGCAAGGAATTGTCCGATCCCACCTTCGCGCCGTTCTGGAACAAGGCCGAAGAGCTCGGCGTGCTGGTCATGATTCATCCGAACGGCTTTACCGAGGCGTCGCGGCTGTCGCGGTTCTATTTCAACAACGTCATCGGCAATCCGCTGGAGACGACGATCGCGCTGCATTATCTGATTTTCGACGGCGTGTTGGCGCGGCATCCCCGGCTGAAGATTCTCGCCGTGCACGGCGGCGGTTATCTCGGCGCCTATTCGGGCCGCATCGATCATGCCTGGGGCGCGCGCTCCGACAGCCACGGCGATCTCACCGAGCCGCCGACCACGTATCTCAAGCGCATCTATGTCGACACCGTCGTGTTTACGCCGGCGCAGCTTAGCGAGCTGGTGCGCACGTTCGGCGCCGATCATGTGCTCATGGGCACCGATTATCCGTACGACATGGCCGAATACGATCCGGTCGGCCACATTGCGGAGGTCGAGGGTTTTGATGCCGCGACCGTTGCGGCGCTCGCCGGCGGCAACGCCAAAAAGCTGCTCGGGCTGTAGCGCGTAGGAATGGGTTGAGCGCACGCTCGACCCACCCTCCTTCCTCACCATTGCCGCCCCGCCACCAAGCCGGTAAACCAAAGCCCGCCGCCGCAAATCGGTCATGGCGCCGTGCGACGGCGGATCGCGATAGCGGAACAGCCAAGATGGTGCAGCGGCGCGTCGTAGAGGAGCCGGTCTCGCGGCTTGCGGTCTGGTCGCTGTGGCTGGCGCTGTTTGCGCTCGCCGCGACGTTCGTCGCCATCATCATCGTGCGCTCGGGGGCGCTTGACGTCGTGCCGGCGCTGTCGACGCTCGGCGGCGCGCTGCTGCTCGGCGTCGTCGCCATTCTGCTGGCGTTCGGCGCCGGCATCGTGATCTGGCGCGAAGGCTGCGGCGGCGTGCGGCAGGCGCTGCTGGCGGTGCTGATCGGCGGCGCACTGATCGCCTATCCGGCTTATCTCGGCGTCAAGGCCTATAAGCTGCCGTCGATCTACGACATCACCACCGATCCGATCGACCCGCCGCAATTCGACGCCATCGCGCGGTTGCGGCCGCGCGACGCCAATCCGATCACCTATGAGGGCCTGTACGCCGCCGAGCTGCAGCACACCGCCTATTCGGACATCGAGCCGGAAGACACCAGCGCCACGCCGAAAGAAGCCTACGAGGCCGCCCTGAAGGTCATAACCCGGAAACGCTGGCGCATCGTCGACCAGCGGCCGCCGCTGCAGCCGGCGGCGACGCGCGCCGCCGAGCCGCGGCAGCCGCACGACGAAGCGGCATCTGACGGCATCATCGAGGCGGTGGCGCGCTCGATGATTCTCGGTTTCCGCGAGGACGTCGTGGTGCGCGTCCGCGCCACCAGCGACGGCACGCGCATCGACGTCCGCTCGGCGTCGCGCTATGGCCGCAACGATCTCGGCAGCAACGCCGCGCGGGTGCGCGATTTGCTCGCCGCGATCGACGACGTTCTGTCGGCGCCGCATCCGGAGAAGGAGCTGCCGAACAAGGCGCCGCCCGGTCAGGCGCCGCGCGGCCGTTCCGCCAAGCGATAAGTGCCGCCGATCGCCGGCGGTCCGTCGGTGGCGACGACGCCGCGCGCGACCAGATCTTCCAGATGCGCCAGCGTTGACAGCCCGGCGGCGCCGATGAGGCGCGGATCGAGCCCGATATAGACCGCCTTGACGATGGTCGGGATGTCGGCGGCGCCCTTGCCGAGCCGATGCAGGATCGAGGCTTCGCGGCCGCGCCGATGCTCGATCAGAAATCGCACATAGCGCGTCGCGTCGCGCACCGGCGCGCCGTGGCCGGGCAGGTAGAGCGGCTCGCGGCGCGCCGCGAGCTTGTTCAGCGAGGCCATGTAGTCGCTCATGGCGCCGTCGGGCGGCGCCACGATGGTGGTCGACCACGCCATGACGTGATCGCCGGCGAACAACAGATCGCGCTCTTTGAACGCGTACGCCATGTGGTTGGCCGTGTGGCCGGGCGTCGTCACTGCTTCAAGCGTCCAGCCGTCGGCGGCGACGGTTTCGCCGTCGGCGAGTGCGGCGTCGGGACGAAAATCCATGTCGGCCGAGGCGTCGAGGCGGCGCGTCTCGCCGATGTGCAGCGGGCGAGCGAGACGATGCGGTCCTTCGGCAAAAACCTTGGCGCCGGTGGCGGCCTTGATCTTCGGCACCGCGGGCGAATGGTCGCGATGGGTGTGGGTGACGAAAACGTGCGTCACCGTCTCGCCGCGCACGGCGTCAAGCAGCGCCGCGACATGGGCATCGTCGTCCGGCCCGGGATCGAGGATCGCCACTTTGCCGCGGCCGATGATGTAACTCACCGTGCCCTTGTAGGTGAACGGCCCGGGATTGTTGGCGACGACCGCGCGCACGTCCGGGGCGACCTCTTTCGGCTTTCCGGGCACGAGATCGAAGCGTTTGTCGAACGGAATATCGTCGCTCATGCGCAGCCCGCGCTGCTCCGCAAAGCGCGGAGCAGCATCATTGAATGTGCTGCCGCATCTGCACTGCGCTGCAGGCGATGTCCAGCGCCGCCGCGACGGTTCTCATTTTGGCGTTGGCGCGGGCAATCAGGTGCGCAAAAGAATAGAGCCCCGAATGCCGGGAATCCGGGGCTCCGGCAATCCCGCTCGCAAAGGAACGATCGGGATCGCCGGTCCTTGCCATGCAAGCCGCGGGCCAAGTCGGGACCAAGCCGGGACCAAGTCGGGGGCGCGAAATTCTTACAGATTCGCGCGCGATTCTCGCGCTACAGGCGCCATTGGCTGCCGCGGTAGGCGATCGCTGGCTATTTTGCAGGCACGCCATCCTAAAACGGCGTGCGGCTGCGGATGGCGGCCGTCAGCGTGCCTTCGTCGAGATAATCGAGTTCGCCGCCGACCGGCACGCCATGGGCGAGGCGGGTCACCTTGACGCCGGCTTCGTGCAGGAGGTCGGTGATGTAATGCGCGGTGCTCTGGCCGTCGACCGTGGCGTTGAGCGCCAGGATGATTTCCTTCACGGCAGGATCGTGCGCGCGCTTGACCAGCGCCTCGATGGTGAGATCGTCGGGGCCGATGCCGTCGAGCGGGGAGAGCGTGCCGCCGAGCACGTGGTAGCGGGCGTTGAGCGCCTGCGCGCGCTCGAGCGCCCACAGGTCGGCGACGTCGGCGATCACCACGATGGCCGAGGAATCGCGGCGCGGATCGGCGCAGATCGCGCATGGATTCTGCGTGTCGATGTTGCCGCAGGTCCGGCACACTTCGACCTTGTCGATCGCGGTCGCCAGCGCCGCGGCGAGCGGCGCCATCAAGGCCTCGCGTTTTTTGATCAGAAACAACGCCGCGCGCCGCGCCGAACGCGGCCCGAGCCCGGGCAGCCGCGCCAACAGCTGGATCAGGCGTTCGATTTCGGGTCCGGCGGAGATCGCAGCCATCAAAACAATTTCATGCCGGGCGGCAGCGGCAGGCCGCCGGTGAGCGCCTGCATCCGTTCCGCCAGCGTCGCTTCCAGCTTGCGCTTGGCGTCGGCATGGGCGGCGACCAGCAAATCCTCGACGATTTCCTTCTGATCGGCCTTGAGCAGCGACTCGTCGACGCGCGCATTGCGCATGTCGCCCTTGCCGGACAGCGTCACGGACACAAGTCCGCCGCCGGCCGCGCCCTCGATCTCCAGGCGGTCGAGTTCAGCCTGCATCGCCTCCATCTTCGACTTCAGCTCCGCGGCCTGTTTCATCAGCTCGTTGAAATTGGGCATTGCTATAATCCTGCCGTTTCCCGGGCGCAGCGCAGCACGAAGTGGTGCGCTGCAGACCCGGGACCGTTACAAACGCAGAGTTTGAAACGATCCCGGAACAGCGGTGCACCGCTACGCGCTGCACCGTATCCGGGAAACATCTTCAGATTCGTCATCGTCACTCCTCGTCGCCGGGCGCAGCGTCGCCGGGCGCGGCCAACGGCGCGTCCTCGCCGCCGTCGGGCGATGCGCCGGGCGGCGGCCGCACGTCGACGATTTCGGCGCCGGGAAAGCGTTGGAGCACCGCCTGCACCAGCGGATCGCCGCGCACAGTGTCTTTCAGTTCCGCCTTGCGTGCTTCGGCCTGCGTGCGCAAGCTCGGCGCGCCGCCTTCCGCCGAGACTGCGACCAGCCAGCGCCGCCCGGTCCAATCGCTGAGTTTTTTGGACAGGTCGCCGACCAGCGTTTTGGCCGCGCTCGGCTCGAGCGCAATTTCGAGCTTGCCGTCTTCGAACCGGACCAGCCGCACGTCGCGCTCGAGCGCGCTCTTCATTGTGAGATCGCGCCGTTCCGCGGCAAGCGCAATCAAGTCTTCGAAGCGCGCGATGGCGAGCGTTGGCGCGGCCTCGCTATCCGGCTGCGCATCGAGCGCGGCTGTCATTGGCGCGATCAGCGCCGCCCGCGGGCCGCCGCGCGGCTCGGCGCGGGAGGTCACTTGCGAACGCGCCGGCGCTTCGCCGCGCGGCGTCGCCGTCATCGCCACGCCGGCGCCCCCGCCATTGCCGCGTTGCGATGCCGCCGCATCCGACAGCGAGCGCACCACCTCGTCGGGTGTCGGCAAGTCGGCCGCGTAAGCGATGCGTACCAACACCATCTCGGCGGCCGCCAATGGCCGGCCGGCCGCGTCGACCTCGGCGATGCCCTTGAGCAGCATCTGCCAGGTGCGCGCCAACACCCGCATCGACAGCTTTTGCGCAAAGCCGCGGCCGCGTGTGCGCTCGGCTTCGGTGAGCGACACGTCGTCGGCGAGCGCCGGCACGATTTTCAGCCGCGTGACGAAATGGGTGAACTCGGCGAGGTCGCCGAGCACCATCGCCGGCTCGGCGCCGGTGTCGTACTGGTCGCGCAGCTCGTTGAGCGCGCGCGCGACATCGGCGCGCATCAGCGCCTCGAACAGGTCGATGACCCGGGTGCGGTCGGCAAGGCCGAGCATGCCGCGCACGTCCTCGGCACGCACCGGACCGGCGGAATTGGTTACGTTGCCGGCTCCGCCGGCATGCGCGATGGCCTGGTCGAACAGCGACAGGCTATCGCGCACCGAGCCCTCGGCGGCGCGGGCGATCAGCGCCAGCGCCTCGGGCTCTGCGGCAATGCTTTCTTTTTCGGCGATGCCCTGCAGATGCTTGACCAAGAGCGCGGCGTCGACCCGGCGCAGGTCGAAGCGCTGGCAGCGCGACAGCACAGTGATCGGAACTTTACGGATTTCCGTGGTGGCGAACACGAACTTGGCGTGCGGCGGCGGCTCTTCCAGCGTCTTAAGGAGCGCGTTGAACGCGGCGCCGGACAGCATGTGCACTTCGTCGAGGATATAGACCTTGTAGCGCGCCGATACCGGCGCGTAGCGGATCGCGTCGTTGATTGCGCGTACGTCGTCGACGCTGTTGTGCGAGGCGGCGTCCATCTCGATGACGTCAAGATGCCGGCTTTCCATGATCGCCTGGCAGTGCACGCCGAGCACCGGCATGTTCACGGTCGGACCGGTGATCGAGCCGTCCGGCAGCTCGTAATTGAGCGCGCGGGCGAGGATGCGCGCCGTCGTGGTCTTGCCGACGCCGCGCACGCCGGTGAGGATCCAGGCCTGCGGGATGCGGCCGGACTCGAACGCGTTCGAGATGGTGCGCACCATGGCGTCCTGGCCGATCAGGTCGGCGAAGGTCGACGGCCGATATTTGCGCGCCAGGACGCGATAAGGTGCGGTCGGTGCGGCGTCGTTCATGGGGCGGTGGTGATGATGTAGCCCGGGTTGAGCGAGCGAAACCCGGGAGCGGCAATCGAGCCTCCGCATCGGCCCCGGATTTCGCTTCGCTCAATCCGGGCTGCACGGGTGAGAGGTGGGAGGCTGACGAGCGACCCGAACCGCGCTCGTTAGGGCTGCTTCCTTCCGGACCTGACCCGGTTGGCGAGTGGCTCGTCCACCGCCAACCTCCCGGGGTTTATATCGGCCGGGCAGGGGGCGAAAGCAAGCACACCTTGCTTTGTCATTGCCGGGCTTGACCGGGCAATCCATGCTGATCCAAGGCTTGCACTTACCGTACGCTTCGTGATGCGACATCTCAGCATGGATACGCGGGTCAAGCCCGCGTATGACGAGGTGGAGCGAAGCCTCACCCCGGTTACCTGCCACGCTTCGCCCGCGCCGCTTGCTCGGCAGCCGGCTTGCGCCGCGCTCGCACCGCGCTGCGCTTGGCGACCTTCTTGCGCGCGGCCGCGACCTTGGTTCGCGCCGGCGCGGGTTTCGCCGGCCGCAAGCCGCCGACGGCGTTCTTGATCTTGCCGCGGGTCAGTTGCCAGCCTTTCCAGTTGAGATCGAAGACGATGCCGTTCGGGTCCTTGAACTTGCGCTCGAAGCCTTCGTCCTCGGGCTCACCGAGATCGTAGAAGAATTCGCCGCCGGCCTGCTCGACTTTCTTCTGCTGCGCCGGCAGGTCGTCGCACTGGAAGCCGAAATGGTGGATGCCGACGAAGCCCTTGGGCACGCCGGAGCCGGCCTCGCTCTTGTACTGCAACAGCGCCAGATTGACCTCGCCGTCGCTCATGTAGCAGTTCCAGGCGGTCTTGCCCTCGCGGATCGGTGTCCGCGAAAGCCCGAACGCCTGCTCGTAGAAATCGGCGGTGGCCTTTATGTCGTTGACGCAAAGCGCGATGTGGCGGATGCGGGCTGCCATGGGGGTGTCTCCTTAGGGCTCAGGTGCTGGGCCATATTGTATCAGGCTCGTAGCCCGTATGGTGGTGAAATACCTGCGAGGAGCCAACGGGTCCGGCCCGAAGTGGCCGGCCCGATGACAAGCTCCGCGACGAAGCAATCCAGAACGGCGGCGCCGCACTGGATTGCTTCGCTCCGCTCGCAATGACGCGCACAAGCAATCTCATTCTCGCGATGCGGTTTTTTGCATCCGAGGTTTGCGGCACGGCACGGCAACAAAGACGCCGAGCATTTTTGATCGCGTCACGCCGAAGTTTTTTTAAGACCGGGCGGTAGGACCGGCTTCGGCTCGATCACGCTTGGCGCACGTAGCCCGGATTGAGCGCGAGCGAAATCCGGGATCGATATTGCAGCTTCTCTGCCGCTCCCGGGTTTCGCTTTTCGCTCAACCCGGGCTACGAAGAAAAAGAAAAAATAAAACAAGGGAAGCGGAACGCCGGTAGACGCAGACAACCGCCGCACCCAGCGGGATGCGGCGCCGCCCCAGCGGGGGCGGCACGCCTACCGGCGTTCCACTGCGGCACTTGCGGCAGCGACCGAACGCCACCGCTCAACTCCAGCACGCGCTTCCTGGGACCAGGCGTCATCGGGTGTTACCCGCATCTGACCCGTCCCAGTCCAGCGGGTTTCCCCGCAGACCGGTCGTAGTGCCGGCCGGACCTTTACGCCGGAGCCGCCCGG